>Ga0190337_1000008_pt1 | contig 36726 bp, 71 predicted proteins | sample 4872041011_MG_FD_161677 | JGI IMG/M metagenome (GOLD analysis project Ga0190337, IMG submission 161677) | Hydrothermal vent sediment bacterial communities from Southern Trench, Guaymas Basin, Mexico - 4872-04-10-11_MG | ecosystem: Environmental > Aquatic > Marine > Hydrothermal vents > Sediment ...
AGTCCTCCAGAACTTCGGTATGCTTCATGTGTTGCCAAGAAAAGGAATTATGGTTATCATATTAGGGATCCTTATCCAGAAGTGGCTATAACTGCAATAAGACAGTTTAGGCCAAATATTATATGGTTTGTTGGTCATGGTGCACCGAGTTTCACTACATTGAGGGATGAGAAGCTTTTTATTTCTACTTCAACTCCAGAAGACGTTATAAGAGATCTTTTTTCTGGCACTGTTGTTGTCGCTGTTTCGTGTTATACGGCAAGGGAGTTAGGTTTTTATGTTGCTAAGTATGCTCATGCTTATTTTGGTGCTATGGATGCTTATTATTTCATTATAAATGATGATGCTGGTCCGTGTGCACAGAATTCGGTAGAGGGTGTTAGGCAAGAAGTCATGTATAATGCTCTTGTGTGTGCATTTGAGCCTACTTTAACTCTTGTTGATGCTTTGAATGCGGGTTATGATGTGGATACTGCTTATAGGGTATGTATGAATAAATATGATGAATTTATTTCTTATTTTGAGAATTTGAAGCCTCAAACTGATGCTGAAAGATCTTTAAGAGATCTTGCGTTATATGTTCTTAATATTGATAAAAGGATTTGGGTTATGATTAAGGGTACATCTCCACCAAGGTATCCGGTAATTAGTCCGTTTTTGACTTTCTTACAGCTAGCTGGTGTTGTTGGCATTGGTATGGTGTTTGCTGGTGCAATTTATCCAGAAAAAATTAAAGCAGAGGAAGGGTAATATTAAAATGGGTGGTGCTCATGCTCTTCGAATATGGTAGAAGGGTTGAGGGTACTAGGGTTGCTGTTGTTGGGGAAGAAAGCGTTCCAGGAGTAATTTATGAGCTTAGTTGTGATATTAGGATAGATGATTCTTCAAAGCTTACGGTTGAGAATGTTGAAAGGGTGAGGCAGGAGTTAAAAGATAGGTTTGGTGCAGAGCTTATTTATTTGGGTGTTGATCAGGATAAGGCGGTAATACAGGTCAAGGGTTCACCGTTTTCGTGGGGTGCGTTTCTTGGTGTACTTCCAGCAATACTTCAGATTATTGGTCTTATATTGCTTGGGGTTACGATTGTTGCTATAATCAGAACGATTCCGGTGTGGCAGTTGATATTGTTTATTTTGGCTTTGATGTTGATCTTGGGTCTCGGAGAGAAGGTTATTGGTATTGTTAGTACTATTAAAGGAGAGGGTGAGTGATGCAGGCGTTTATGCCAGGGGTTTTGGGAGGATTGTATATTGGAAATTACAAGGTAAATTTTGAGCCTGTAGAGGGTCATATAAAAATAGTTGTGTCTGGTGCTGTCTATTGGCGTGGTGTGGCTCCTCCTCTTACGTGTCTGATATGGGTGAGAGTTTATTACAAGGATAAGGAGATGGATAGGTGGGAGACGTGGTATGATCCTTTGCAACCGGGTCCTTATTATTTTACTGTAGACAAGATGTATGATATTCCTAAGGGAGAAAAAATAAAGATTGTTGCGGGGTATTCGTATCTTATTTGGGAGTTTGTAACGGACGAGAAAGAGATTGTTATTGTCGATTATTTTTCGCCGTATATAGAGAGTTGTATGTTTGATACTGTATCACCTAATGTGGGTGTTTTAAAAATAGTTCTTGCTTCGGGGGATGTACCTGAGACGGATAGGGTAGTAACACTTGTTGTTGGTAGTGGTCCAGCACCGTGTAAGTGGGAGGATCGTGTTTGGTATAAGGATTTAGTATGGCCTGCTGGAAAGTCTGAAGTAGCGGTAGAATTGACTTGTTCAAGAGAAGAACTTCCTGAGTATGTTTATCTTCCAGAAGGTGCGTATTGGGTTTGTGTAGTTTATGAGGGTCGAAATTATGATTATAAGTTCTTTGGTGTTACGTATGTGTATAAGACGTTTTGGCAAAGGGTAATGGAGTGGTTTTATGCTCATAAGTATGAGTTATTGGGTTTGGCGTTAGTTTTAATATTTGCAAGTGCTATTATAGTTAAGTGGAGGCGGTCAAGATGATAACGTTACTATTGCCTTTGTTAGATGGTTGGGAGTATTTCGGACAGGATGTGGATATAAGGTTAAAAGAGAAAGGATGGAATTATGTTCCAGCACATCAGAGTAGAGTTCTTTATGAGGTCGATAAGCCAGGGTGGTTGTTCGGTGCGGCTGTAGATTTTCATGGTTCTAAGTATTCTACTTTGAGAATCGAGTACTATGATGCTGTTAAGGGTTATGCGTCTGTAACACTTAGTCCGTATGGGATGCATTCTGGTGGTCTTGGATACGTTAAGACGTCAGGTCTTGTGCTTGCACTTTATGATGAGGAGAATGATCATTATACAGTTGGTTTTATGCCTGCAGTACCTTTTCCGATAAAGGCATCACCTACAAGGAAAGCACGTGTGGTTTTCGAATCTTACGATATGGATTCAACGTTGTACGGTGTTGAGATTGCGGGTGTTGTCATTACAGACATGGATGCATTTCTAAAGTCTTTGCATGAGGTTTACGGTATTAACACACTTACAGATTTGCTCAAGAGGTGATGAGCGATGAAGACAAGAGAGATACTTTGGATAGTAGTTGGGATGCCGATATTGTTCTTCATTATATTCTTTCTAATAGATGTGGGTGTTGCGATGTTTAAGAGATTAGACAGATTTTTGGAGGTGGTTAGCGGTGGAGAGGAGTGATGTTTTAATATTTCTGATAGGAATTCCTTTGGTCATACTTTTGATTTTGTTAGTATATGATTATATTAGGAGGAGAAGTGAGACTCATCAGATTTTAATAGAGCGTGATGGGGAGGGTAGGATTGTTCAGGTTATCGAGAAGTGGTATTGATCCGTTTTTACTTGTTCTTGCGGAAGAGACTAGATTTGTTAGGGCAGATAAAATTGAGATCGGAAAAGTCGAGATGGAAATGGAAAAGAAGAGGACGGAGTTTGTTGATATAAGGAATGAAAAGGTAAATGGTTCATATAAAATTCTTAGTGTTAAGGGTGCAGGAGTTTTAGATAATTTAACGGTTATTTGCGATTCCGAGTTTACTGTTAATATTGAGATAGATGGTGATGCAAGATCATATACTTGGTCTGATTTACAGACGATTTCTGAGGATGTTTCTGATATTGCAGTTTTTCAGAATGATCTTGGTTATGTGTTTGCAATGAGGAATATTTCATTTACTTCTTCGTTTTCTCTTAGGGTTCTTGGTGATTGTGTTATTAAGAGGGCTTTCGGAAAGTATGAAAGCTACAGGTAACCATCTGGGTTCTTCGTATTTTTTATCTGGTTCTGTGGCTACGGGTAGGTTTAGCCATTTTCCGTCCATAATATATACTAGTGGATGAACGGGTATGAGTTTCATTTTACGTTCTTGGATCAGTTCTGCTAGTGTGTTTGACATTTCTTCTGAAGTCTTTGTCCATAGCCATATATTGTATTCTGCTAGTGGGTTAAAAGTGAAGAGACCGTCATTGTTAAAGTGCTCTGGAAATTCGTATTCAAGTGTGGAGAATGTTATTATATTTTTCTCTTTTAATAGTTTTAGAATTTTTTCCTTGAGCATGTGGTTTCACCATAATGATGTATGTCGAAACATTTATTTAATGTTTTTCTCTATATTGATGATAGGTGGTGTATGTGAGGATACTGTATATTTCTGATTTTCCTGTCCTTAATACGGGTTATGCTACGGTTTCGAGGCATTTACTTAGGAGGCTTATTGTTGATTATGAAGTGTGTTATCTACCTATAGCAGGTCCTGAGCATGGTGCATTTTCACCTGAGATCTTCGGTGCTGAAGTTCTTCCAACGCTTAGTTCGGTTAATGATATTTCTTATTGGTTTTTCAAGAAGGATTGTGATGTTGCTTTGATATTAAAAGATCCTTATGTCTTTAATGGTATTGAGTCATTGCCTGTTTTCCATGTGTTTTATGCACCTGTTGCGGAAGAGCCTTTATCTCCACAGTATAAGGCAATAACACAGACTGCAATGTATATTTGGATTCCTAGTAATTGGGGGATAAGAGTTGCTAAGGAGAGTGGTATACATTATCAGAGGTTAAGGTTTGTTCCTCATGGTGTTCCTTCAGTTTATAGAATTCTTGATGAGCCAGAGGAGTATAGGAAGAAGTTTGGTTTCCCAGATGTTGATGTCATGATTTCTATGGTTTCCGTTAATAGGGGGAGGAAGTTTGTTCCTAATCAGCTTGCTGGTGTCAAGAAGTTTATAGAGAACAATCCAGATCTAAAGGTTGGTATTTATCTTCACATGAGTATGCAACCCGATAATTATACCTTGCATGGTGGGTGGGATATGGGAAGTGTTCTTGACATTTATGGTCTTTCGGGCATTACAAGATTTCCAGATCCATATCTCTATAAGGTTGGCTTTTCTGAACAGCAGATGTGTGAGCTTTACAATGCTACGGATGTTCTTTTAAATGCTTCAACGGAGGGATTTGGATTACCAATTATTGAGGCCCAGGCTTGTGGTACTCCTGTTGTTACTGTTAAACATGGTAATGGTCCTGAAATAAACTTTTTCGGATTGAATGCTGAGGTCGGTGCTTTCTATCATACGATAATGGGTACTATGTTTGCTATACCAGATCCAGATTCTGTGGCAGAGCAGATCGAGAGAGCAATAAAAATAAAGGATACTAATAAGAGGAATGTTTCAGATTTTGTTAGAAAGAATTATGATTGGGATGTTGTTTATAGGGCTTATATAAGAAAGGAGCTTGATAAGATTGAGTCTGAGATTGATCCAAGAAAAGTTGTTGAGGTGATTAGATGCGGGTAGCGATAGTTTCACCTGTTTTAGAAAGATGTGGTATTGCAGTGCATACAGAGGTTCTTGTTAAGCATCTTTCAGAGTTTGCGGATGTATATGTTGTGAGACATCATAGGTTTGGGGAAATTTCAAACAATTATTTGTCGTGGCTTGTGAGGAGAGTTGATCGTGTTGTTCCAGATATTGTTCATGTACAGCATGAGTATGGGATTTTTAGGCCGTTTGATATGTTTATCACTTTTTTGGGGATGTTGCGTTATCCTATTGTTACAACTATGCATACAGTCGGTATTCCTTCTGTTGATGGAAAACTTGTGTTTGTGAAGAATCTGAGGAGGGTTGTAGTCCAGAATGAGGCAATGAGGGATGTTCTCATTAAAAGCTTTAAGCGTGTTGAGGTTATTCCAATGTTTGTTCCTGATGTTCCGTCTATATCTAAGGAGGAGGCTAGGAGCGAGTTGGGTATACCAGAAGATGCGTTTGTTGTCTCTACAATTGGTTTTATAGACGAAAGAAAAGGAACGGATATTTTCTTAGAAGTTGTTTCAATGCTTGGGGATGTTTATCCGATTATTGTTGGTGGTTGGCATACTGATGTTTATCATCCTTTTGCTAAGAGTGTTCTTGAGCGTGCAAATAAGCTTGGTGTCCGTGTAACGGGTTGGGTGAGTGATCATGATTTTTATGCTTATATCTCTGCTTCGGATGTTATAGTTCTTCCTATAAGGGCTATTACTGAGTCGTGTACTATTCATTGTGCACTTGCGTATAAGAAGCCTGTTGTTGTTGCGGATGCAGAGCCGTTAAAAGATAAGCCTGTTATAAGGTGTAGGTCTGTTGATGAAATGGTTGAGGCTGTTGAAAGAGTGAGGAAGGGCTATGTGCCGAAAGGGATTGATGAGTACGTTTCTTCAAGAACATCTGATAAGATAGCCAAGATGTATTATGATCTTTATGAGAGGGTTCTTTCGGAGGATTAAAAATAGGATTGGTTTCATTTTACTGATATGAGTAGCGGTATACTCAAGCTTAGTATCGTTAGTAGTGCAGTTCTTTCTCCGTGTGTTGGTCCGTGATAGTACTCTACGGGTATGGGTACGGCATCTCTGAAGTAGTATCCAATGTCCATACGTCCTGTTGCGTCTTCTGGATATTCTTTGATTTTTTCAAAGAAGACATCTTTCCTTACAATGAGTCCGTGTTCGTATACGAATTGTCTATGTGCTGGTGGGTTTGAAAATAGTCCTCCTAGTCTTTTAGTTGCCATTATAGGCGTTTTGTTTCCTTGTTTTCTTATGTATTCTTTTACTTCTAGTATATAGTTTGGCGGGTATATTGCGTCGCTATCAACGAAGATCAGCCATTCATTCTTTGCTTTTTTCGCACCAGCAATTCTTGCGTCTCCTATACTTTTTCCACCTAAAACGATTATTCCTTCGTCATTTTCACATATAAGAATTGGGTAGGGTATCCTCTCAAGGTTGTATGGCATTATAATCGATACGGGTGGTTCTGTTGCTTTGTGCATTACTCTGAATGTGTTCCTTAGTATTTCTTTGATCATTTTATCACCTGTTTAATATGTATTGTTCTTTTAGATAAAAATTATTACTGTGATGCTCTTTGGTGCAGATTTTGTCATTAATTTTATTATTCCTAAGTGAAATTTATAATATGGAGGTGGTATGATGACTACGATCATTCTTGATTGTAGTGGAAGGGAAGGGATACAGCATCAGGAGGCATCGGAGGCTATAGAGAGATCAGGAGATCCTTGTTGGGGATGGATACACACACATACTTATGATCTTGGAGATGTGTACAGGATAACGAAGATGCATGTGAAGCTTAAGGCAGGGCCATCCGAGCTTGAAACTGATCTTCCTATATATATTGAGTATTCGTTGGACGGCAGAACATGGGATGTTCTAAAAACTGTTTATGCTCCAGCTTCGAGGGCAAGGCCACCAGCAGAGTATGATATTACTTGTGATATAACGGCGAGGTACATAAGGTTTAGATCTCGATACTATGTTGATGGTTCTTATGCGGTTCTGGAAGCAGAAAGAGTCGGTGGTGGGGTAGGCGGATTTAAGTGGGCGTTAGTGATATTGTTAGCTTTAGCATTTGTGCTGGGTGCTGTAATGATGGTTCGTTCGCGAGGATGATGTGATGGGAGATGTTGATGATCCTATAATTATTACTTGGGATGATCTTCCTTCAAGTACATTGATTCATGTTGTCATAACGTATAAAGAGGAGTGAAAAGAAGGTGATAAAAATGGCGGGAGTGGCTTTGGAAGATATGGTTGCTGGTATTAAAAATAATTCTAGGAAATGTAGAGTGTATTTAGTGAACGGAGAAACGTATGATTTGTATGTTTTTGAGAAGGGGCAGGAAACAGTGCTTCATCCGCCTGGTTATGGGAGTCCACGCAGGGCAGTATATGTTAGAGGGTATATAATTACTAATGTTTTTGTTGATGCAGTGAGGGTAGGTTATTTCGAGGGTTATGCAGATAAAGATGAGCTTGATAAGGGTTATTTTTGGCGATTAAAAGGGACTGTTAAGGGAGAGTTTATTATTCCATACTCTGCTATTGTGAAGATTGAGTATTTGAAGTAATGTTTGCGGACGTTAGTGATATTGTTAGGTGCTGTAGCAATGGTTTGTTCACGAGGGTGATATGATGGGAGACGAAGTATGGAAGGGTAATTTTCCTTATGGTTTGTTTGAGCAAATAATTAGGTACTTAAGTGGAGTTATTAATGTTGATATCCAGGCTACTGAGAGGAGTAAGCCTATATACATAGATACGGGTACAGCTACGTCTCCAGCAACGGTTATAGTGCCTTCACCAGGGAGTGCTATTGAGACAAGGGGTGTTTATTTAACGTCAGATAGTTCCTCTGGTACAGTCTTTGCTAGGTATGCGATCACGGGAAGCATTATCGGTGTTTTATTCTGTAGCAAGTTTTCATATCAGCATGCTGAGAGGCTTAATGTTCCAGGAGATGTTGATGAGCCAATAATCGTTGAGTGGGATGGTCTTTCAACACATGCAAAAATTTATGCACTAATAACATATAAGGAGGTATGAGAGTGGTTTAAATGACGATAGGGAGGGGTATTATTCATATTGATGACTATTACAAGTTTGGAAAGCTTTTAGATTCTTTGGCAAAGGTTTCATATAGCATACAATATATTCCGCATAAGTCTGAACTAATAATAACTGCACATAAGCTGAGGGCTGAGGAAATTTTAGGGATGCTTGAGGGTTTTGAGACTGAGGTAAAGTATAAGGGTGGGCTTGTATTCATAAGGGCTAGATGGTGATTCCTATTTCTGAGGAGATTATAGCGAGAGTGGAGGATGTTATGGACGAGTTAATCCGTTTATGGGAAGTAAGTGGTATATATGACGTCAAAATTTTATATTGCCTTAGATTAATGATTAATAGTATAAGGAGGTGAAATGCATGAAGGTAACATTACATGTTGAGATGAACGATTATGACTTGGTAGCCCTCATACGCTTGGCTGGTATGAAGGGTGTGTCTCTGGAAGACCTTGTTTACGAGGCATTGAAGAATTATATTGATTCTGAGTTCAAGAAGCTTGCGACGTCTCCAACGACTCAAGGAACTGAGACTCCTAAAGAGCAGTCTGGGGGTTCTAAGAGTGAAGGGAAATGATCGAGGAGATAATACATAAGCTTAAGGAGCTGAAAGGTCTTCTTGTTGAGATTACTGATACTGTATATAGCCACCATACTCGCCACGAATTAGGAGGACCTGATCAAATAAACATAGATGCTTCCCAAGTTGTCTCTGGTGTTTTTGACTTAGCTAGGATACCAGATTTGCCTAGAGGCAAAATAACTGACTTTTTCTCTTCACCTTTCTGGGAGAATATACCGGATAAGCCTACAACATACCCGCCAGAGCCTCATACACACGTAAGGAGCGAGATAACAGATTTCTTTAGTGCTCCTTTCTGGGAGAATATTCCTGACAAACCAAGCACGTATCCTCCCTCTCCTCACACTCATGTGAGGAGTGATATAACGGACTTCTGGAATGCTCCGTTCTGGGAAAACATTCCTGATAAACCAACGGCATATCCACCAGAAGCTCATACACATGTTAGGAGCGATATTACTGACTTCTTCGCTTCTCCGTTTTGGGACAATATACCAGATAAACCATTTAGTACTCTTGGTACTGAGTTTACTGTTGTTTCTGGTGTATTACAGATAGCTTCTGTTGATTGGTCAAAGATAGCGAACAAGCCTTCAGAGTATCCACCAGAGGCGCATACTCATGGAAGGAGTGATATAACAGATTTTTGGAGTACACCATTCTGGGATAACATACCTGACAAACCGTCTGCTTATCCTCCTGAAGCCCATACGCATTCAAGGTCTGATGTAACTGATTTCTTCAGTTCACCTTTCTGGACTAATATTCCTGACAAACCGTTTAATACTCTTGGTGCTGAATTCACAGTATCTGACGGGGAGTTGCAGATATCTTCGGTTGATTGGAGCAAAGTGGCTAATAAACCTTCCGAGTATCCTCCTGAATCGCATACTCACGATTATACAGATATTATCTTACCAACAGGGACATGGTCAGGGCTGGATGCTGATAAGTTGGATGGTTATGATGCTTCTGCATTTGCTATGGCTTCTCATACGCATTCGAGGAGTGATATTACGGATTTCTTCGCTTCTCCGTTTTGGGATAACATACCCGACAAGCCGTTTTCAAGCGTTGGTGGCGGTCTTGAGGTAGTCAGCGGTGTTCTAAAGGTGAAGGTTGATGCTACTACGATTGATATTGACGCTACAAATACTTGGATCTATGTCAAGTCCATAACTAGGGATAAGGTTTCAGACTTCTTTGCTTCTCCATTTTGGGATAACATACCTGACAAACCAAGTACGTTTCCGCCTGAGGCTCACACACATTCGAGATCTGATATAACAGACTTTTTCAGTAGTCCGTTTTGGGATAATATTCCAGATAAACCATTTAGTACTTTGGGATCTGAGTTCACTACGAGTGATGGTGAGTTGCAGGTAGCAAGCATTGATTTCAGCAAGATAACAAACAGGGTTAGTAGTTTGATCTCGTTTGACAGCAGTCTCGTGCCGAATGCCGATGGTAATTATGATTTGGGTAATAGCAGTTACCATTGGAGGGATGGATGGTTCAGTCGTAATGTGTATGCGGGATATTACTTTACCTATGATGAGGCAGGAAATACATTTCATTTACTTTCGAGAGCTTTTGGAGGCACATATACTCATTTACATATTCTACCGAACTACTCAAATCCAGAGAGTAAGGATACAGTAATAGCGTTTTTTGGATATAACTCAAAGATCAGTCTGTATGATTTTAGGAGCTTGTGGAGCGGTTCAAATGTTTCAATGTTTAGTATAGATTGTGCTAATTACTTAATGAAATTCAGGGGAACGTTACGACCATACGCGAATAATACTTACGACATAGGTGATGATATTTACCGTTGGAGAAATGGGTACTTTACAGGGTTTTTAGATGTTGGTTCTCTTAGGATAGGTGGTACAGAGGTGATAACTAGTGGTAGGGTCTTGCAGAACGTTACGGCGGATGCGAGTATAATTACTAGTGGAACACTAGCGTGGGAGAGGATTGCAGAAAACTTTCCAAGATATGCTGAGGAGGTAATAAATAGTATTAGTTTGCAAGGATGGATGGTGTTTGACGGGGAGAATGATTACGCAGTGATACCACACAGCGACCTGCTAACGCCTGACGAGTTCACGATTGTCTTCATTGTGAGATCTCATCAAAGAAACCAAGTGCTGGTAATGAAAGATAATCCATTTCCTACCAACTACAAGGGCTTTCTCGTGAAGACATCTCCTTACTATGATGCGTTTGAGTTCCTCGTTGGGGATGGTTCTACACATGACAGCATAAGGACAAGTGATATTTCCTTCGGTGAGTATCACCTTGTTGCGTTTGGGTTCACGTCAGGGCAGATGAAGACGTGGCTAGATGGCTTACCAGACAACAGCAAGGATACAGATATAACTTCTATTGCTTGGACGACAGCTGATATGTATTTAGCATATTGGAAGCCTGGGAGCAGTGCTTGTGGGCCGTGGGATGTTGCTTGTTTCCTTTTTTATAATCGTATTCTTAGTGATGAGGAAATACAACAAATATACAGTGATCCAACAAATCCACCGACTGATGGACTTGTTCTCTGGCTTGATGGAAGTTCGATAGATTATGCAAACAGGATATGGAGGGATAAGAGGGGTAATGGTAATGACGCAACAATTTACGGGGCAGTTCCTGGAGGATTCCCGCCGAAGTTTCATACACACTCTTCAGCAGATGTTGTTTATAATTCGAGTATGATTCCAAGTTCAGATAATGCTTATGATATAGGTACTGAGAGCTTAAGGTGGAGGAATGTATGTTTGGGTGGTATAGCAAACTTTTCAAATAGGGCAATAATAAGTGAGACTGCAGGGCATGCAATATTTGGGTATGGAGTTTATTACGACAAAGAGGCTGGTCAATATGTTAGGACATTGAGCGGACAGTATGGTGTGGCAATATATGCTAGGTGTGGTGCAGATAATGCTGTTTTTGAATTAAGGAAGTTCGATCCAGATAGTACAGCATACACTTCAACATTACTTTTTGACATGGTTAATCAGAACTTTAAGGTGCGTGGGAATGTACTACCATATGCTGACGGTAGTTATGATTTGGGTAATAGCAGTTACCATTGGAGAAGGTTATATTTAGGTGGTCAGCTTGCAGGTGATACTGCAATTAGTGTTGATTCTGATGATAAGTGTAATGTTATTAAAATGAGTGTTGCGGGGGTTGATAAAGGAGTAATTTGTGCGTATAATGTTGACGGTGGAGATATACAGTTTAGGGTGAATGCGGATGTAACGAATACATTATTTGATCCGAATTATCCGTCTTGGACGATCAGGGTTTCAGGTAAGTATGATGCTGTGGACTTTTTGAGAAAGACTAGTACAACGGGCTATACATACGCATTGAGAATTACTAGTGGGGACATAGTGTCTTATAGAACGGTAAAGCCAGCATCAGATAATACTTACGATATAGGTGATAGTAGCCACTATTGGAGGAACATTTACTACAAGGGAACACTCTATGGTGGGAGTGCGGAGTTTAGTGGGGATGTAAATATCTCTACTTTGCAGAAGTTTGGTCTAATATATTTTGAGGAGGCAGAGAGTAAAACTATTGGCTCTGCGGGAACTGTGGTGGATGATCCGACAGCATCAGGCGGTAAGGCGGTAAAAGGAACGGCAGGTGGTAGTAGTGGGACTATAGTGTTTGGGCCATACAGAAAGAATTTGAGACCAGGTAGTTATGTTGTTCTTTATCGTTTGAAGGTTAGTGATAATACTTCTACTTCAAGTATAGCAAGGCTCGATGTTAATGTAAATGGTGTAGGACTTCTTGCTTCCATGTATATTAGACCAACAGATTTTGAGTCAGCTAATAAGTGGCAAATATTTGTTTTACCTGTCGAGCTTGATAAGGATGTTGTTGAAGAGTATGGTGGTGTTGAGCTTAGGGTAATAGAGTTTAATCCTAATGCTGGAGCTGATCTTTATGTTGATTGGGTTGCTTTAGTCCTAGCAACAGTATTCTTAAAGATGCGTGGGAGCAGGTTAGATAGTAATTTGATACCAGCATTGGATGGTAGTTATGATTTAGGTAAAGAAAATCTAAGATGGAGAAATGTGTATGCGACAAATGTATATATACATGACGGGTCAAATGTTAGGGCGGGGATGTTTGATGTTGGGATGGCTTATGTGGGTCATGATTTTAGGATGGCAAGGACGGTGGTGGGTGATTTCAATTGGAAGAGGGCATTAGTTCCGTATCCTCATTTGTTAGTAGTAAACTTTGCGGGAGACTTTACTGATGGTGTAGCTTTTGGTGGATCATTGGTGAGACCACATAAAGATAATGCAACGGATTTTGGAGACTCAAGTTACAGATGGAAAAACGGTCATTTCGCAGGCACAGTTTATGCTAATGAGTTTGTTGGTAATTCTCATCTTATAATCTATCCACTCTGAGGTGGTTATATGGTCTATGTTACGGTCTTAGATTTGGGTACAATCAAATTTGTGAAGGGTAATCCTGCTAGAGGCGTTGCAAGGGAGTTCATCACAAACGAAGATGTGCAAGAAGGAGAAGTAGTATCCCTTGTCGGCGATAAGACTGTAGCAAAAGGAGGTTCATACAATGTCGTTGGTATTGTGATCTCTAGTGGCACAGCAGGCGGTACAGTCCCTGTCCTCTTCTTGGGCGAGACATACGCTTTTGTCGAAGAAGACGTTAATCCTGGTGATCCTCTAGTGCCTGGTACTACTCCAGGGTATCTAAGGCCTTATAGGTCTCATACGCACGATATACCTTCTCCAACAACATCAACATTTATTGCCTCAATATCTTATGGCACTACTTCACTTGTTTCAAGTGTTTCTCCAGGCTACGGTACTTTCCTTACAGATGTTGTTGGGAATACAACTAGTGTTGTCTCAAATGTTACTACGACAACAAGTAGCTTTCTCAAGAGCATCTCAAAGTCTTACGGGACGTTTGTTACTAATGCTTCTGTTTCAACGTCTACTTCAAGCTTTCTCAAGAGTATATCAAAATCTTATGGTACGTTTGTTACTGACGCATCTGTTTCAAAGACTACTTCGAGTTTTGTCAAGAGCATCACAAAGTCTTACGGTACGTTTGTTACTAATGCGTCTGTTTCAACATCTACTTCAAATTTTCTCACAGGTATCTCGAAATCTTATGGTACATTTGTTACTGATGCATCTATTTCAAAAACAACTTCAAGCTTTGTCAAAAGTATCTCAAAGTCTTACGGTACGTTTGTTACTGACGCGTCTATTTCAAAAACAACTTCAAGTTTTGTCAAAAGTATCTCAAAGTCTTACGGTACATTTGTTACTGACGTGTCTGTTTCAACGTCTACTTCAAACTTTCTCACAGGTGTTTCAAAGTCTTACGGTACATTTGTTACTAGTGTTTCAACAACTTCAGCAAGCTTTGTGAAGTCAGTTTCATATTCAACGGTTTATCCTGTTTCTTCGATTTCTACTTCAGGTACTTATGTTCTCAAGTCGTTGAGTGTTTCAAAGGTTAGCGTTGTTTCTGGTATATCAAAGAGTACGGGGACTTTCGTTTCGTCCCATATAATGGAGGATCATGATTTTGCTATGATTACGGGTTGGAATACTTCAAGTGCTGTTACGAATCTCAATTATTCGCAGGCCGTAGGTTATCTTCCAGGTATGAATTATACATCTCTCCAGACTCCTGTTGATTCTGATCATCGTCATAGTTTATTGAATACTGTGCGTGGAACTTATCTCTATAATGTAACGGTTACAAAGGTATCGGGTTTTGTAAGGGATATCACTTACACGTATGGTACTGCAACACATGTTAAGAGTTTAGGTTACAGTTCTGCGTTGAAGGATATTACTCCATCTACTACTAGTGTTGTTTCAAATGTTAGTTATGGTTCTGTTAATGTTGTTACAGACGTTTCATATACGACTATAAGTGCGTCAAAAATAAGTTCTGTCTCAACTGCAAGTGCTGTTACTTCAGTTTCAAAGTCTACAGGAACAGCGTTGATCAACATTACTACTACAACTGCAGATGCTGTTACAAGCGTTAGTTTATCAAAATCTACGGGGACTGCATTGGTCAATGTTACTACTACAACCGCAAGTGCTGTTACGAGTGTTAGTTTATCAAAATCTACGGGAACGGCGTTAATCAATGTTACTACTACAAGTGCGAGTGCTGTTACAAGCGTCAGTTTATCAAAAACTACGGGAACGGCATTGGTCAATGTTTCTCCTTCAATCGCAAGTGCTGTTACAAACGTCAGTTTATCAAAGTCTACGGGGACTGCATTGGTCAATGTTTCTTCTTCAACTGCAGATGCGATTACAAGCGTCAGTTTATCAAAAACTATGGGGACGGCGTTAATCAACATTACTCCTTCAACCGCAAGTGCTGTTACGAGTGTTAGTTTATCAAAATCTACAGGAACGGCGTTAATCAATGTTACTGCTACAACCGCAAGTGCAATTACGAGTGTTACAAAGAGTACAAAATCTGTTATTGCATCTCTTTCAAAGTCTACAGGAACAGCTGTTACTGCTTTGAGTGTTACTAAGAATACAGCCGTTTCATCCTTGAGTTACACAACTTCCCATGCGGTTACTTCTGTTCCAGGAAGCACTAATGCTACATATAATGCCATGATTGTAGGGAAAGCTATAACTAGTGGAACAGCTTATGGTTCTGTGTTAGTGCTTGTATCTTTAGGTGGTTAGGGAGGTGATGCTTGTGGTGAAGTATAAAATTGCTGATGTCAGGTTTGAAAGAGATCAGGTTGGTATCGTTTTGGAGGGTACAATCAAGATAGGGGACAGAGAGGAAACAGATGGTTTCGCAGTGTGGATACCTGTAACAGAGCTTGACAAGTACTTGGACGAACAGGGCAACATTGATAGAGATAAGCTCAGAGCGTTTTTAAAACAGAAAGTCAAAGAGAGGGTGGAATTTTTAAGGCGTATAAGGCAGGAGAGAGAGGCAGTGGAGTCTCCGCATAGGAGTAAGGTTGATAGGCTTAGGAGTATACTGAAGGATGAAGAGATAGAAGAGAGTAGTACTAGTGAGATGTAAACCTTAACATATATAAGCACTTTGGTGCATATATTATTATAGTGATGTTTATGCCAAGCAACGTTAGACAGGTACGGGTCAAGAGGGAAGTTCTGGATGAGATCAGGAAGATATATGATTATCCGTATCTTTCTGATTCAGCAATAGTAAACATGGCACTCGAGGATCTCATAAAGATTAAGAGGAAGGAGAAGGAGAAGACGGCGACTACACGTGGGGTGTGGTAAGTTTTATGATTATTGAGAGTGTTTCGATGATGAAAAACGACTCATCTGAGGGTGGTGATGAACAACGCTTACGCTGAGGTGAAAGTATGATTGTTGTAGATAGGACTATCTCTGTTTCTAAGTCCCTTTATTATGCTTCTTCTGGTGATACTGAGATGATAATTGCGAGGGTTGATGATCTGATGTACAGTTTTTCTTTAGAAGGTGATAAAGCTTACATAGCGAAGCGTCTCATAGAGAATGGTATGCTTTTCACGATTTACGAGAGGACATTACCTTTGACATCTGATATAAGAAAGGTTTTTATGGAGCTGAAGCAAGGAGTTCTGTGTGAGAGGAAAAGTTCTGAGAGGCTTGAGCACGTCGTAGATAAATTGGTGGCTTTCGTAGATGGAGGGGGTTAGAATGAAAGATCTTAAGCATTATCGTACTTATTATCTTCCTATTAAGATTTTTGTTGATGACGAGGGGATGTACTACGCAGAAATAGGTTCAGCGGAAGGGTTGGACTATGACATGGTTTTTGCAATTAAGATGGCGTTGAATAACTTTGTAAGGTATACAAGTGGTTCTAAGATTCTTTCGTATTTAGTTTTGGCGGAGGGGTGATGTTTGTGATTGAGTTGTTTAGGACGGAGAGAGGGGTTCTCTACGTTGGGGATTCTTTAGAGGTTTCTAAGTCTCTCGATGATTCTTCAGTGTCTGGTGTTGTCTATATTTACAATGAGAAGGATGCAAGGTTTAAGTCGGATTTACTTAGAATACTTGGAGAGCCAGGTGTCTTTGTTGCTGTTGTTCCACGAGAAAACATTGCAGAATTTTTCTATAGTTTCAGCGATGTTACAAAAGAGCTGGATTACCTTCATAGGTTTGTGATTCTTAAAAAGAATGATTCTATGAGTGTTTTTCTTTTCGGGAAGTCATTTACTTTCACTTCAGATTTTGATATACTTTTGGGCGTCGAGAGTCCGTTAATCCTTGATGAAGTGGATCACAAGAAGTGGGTACCGACGTTGCCAATTTCTTATATCGTGAGGAGAGTTATTCCAGAGGGTACTGTTTTTATCCCTTATGCTGGTTTTGGTGAAGTTCCATTGGTCTGCGAGACTCTCTGTGTTTCTTGGGTAGGCTGTGTGGACGATCCTGCACTTGCTAGTGTGGTTTCTAATATAATCACCAAAGGCATGCATCCTAATGAAGCTATTGCGGAATATTTGAAGGAATTAAGAAAAGAAATTGCAGAAAAGAAGGGTACTCAAAGATCTAAGCAAGTTAAGACTCTATTTGATGTATAGAAACATTAATATTTTTTCAAATAAATAATATGAAAGGGTGATGTGTATGGGGTTCCTTGAGAGGGTTGAGGTAACTATATATATGTTGCCTATTATAGCGTTCCTAACAGGTGCAGGGTTTGCGATAATCACAGGTGGTATTGGAGTTTTCATTGCATGGGCGTTGGGTACTGAAATTATAACGACAATAAAGCTTGGTTCACTTGCTGGATTCTTGACAGGAACAGGCATTGGAACATTTACGTCTCTCGCGTACCTATTTAAGAAGGCGTCTTCAGAATTTACTAAGTAATGGTGGTGAGTTGTGATAGAAATAGTTGCAGTAGCACTCACCGTACTGTTGGGAATATTATCAGCGTATCTAGGAAGCAAATGGAAGAGGTCTCTTTCTATTCTCAATTCTCTTTCTTTGGTTTTGCATGCGTTTGCTGATATTATTTCTGAGATAAGAAAGGCTATTGAGGACAATGTGATTACACAGCAGGAACTTGTTGAAATTAACATTAAGATCGAAGAACTTTTGCGTACTCTTTGCAAACTTAAAGATGATGTATCGATGCTTTCATCTGTACAAATGAATCTTGTTGGCATTGCTGACATACTAAAGGAGGCGGTTGCACGTGGCAAAACACAGAATAGAAGAGGAAATCCTAAGAATACTCGAAAACGGGGAAGGTCTAGAAAGTCTAAACGATAAGGTTGATTGGTTGTATAATGCGACGAAAGTCCTCGCGTTAGCGGTTCATGATCTTCATATTAATTCAAAGTGGACACTTAGACTTCTTTCTGCAGTTATTTCTTTGCTGGGTGCTTTGATTGGCTTGAAGTTCTTCTTATGAGGATGGGAGTATGTTTAGGAAGAAAGACTTATCTGACAAGGTATATGAGCTAAGCCTATTCGATATTCTAACAAGGTATGCGGAAGTTGATGATTATGTAGGTGATGAAATTACTATAACGGTTCGAGTTCCTGAGTTTTGGGTTTTTGTGGCTAGGTATTTAAAGCAACGTTATTACGCTCTCTATGAGTATAATTGTCATTATTCTGATATCTATAAGTCGGCTCATAAGCTTGGTATAATGCTTTTGGTTAGTGATCCTACTTTTTCTCAAATTAGAAAATACTCAAGAAGGGTTGTGAAATTACTTTCAGAACACGAAGAAGATGATGATGTTAAGGCAATTATAGCAGAATCATTGGAGAGTGTTGGGGCGGTTTCGAGTAAAATGCATAAGTGTTTTGGTGCTTTGCGTTCTAAGGTAACGTTTAAGCCGTTACCAAAATGGGCAAAAATAACATACGATCTCTCTTATCAAACTCTTATTAACGTTTCTGACCTTGTTCGTGGTGCGATTCTTTATGCTTTTTCTACAGAATATTATATGCCAGAATTAGATGAGTTTAGAACACTTCTTTCTGATTATGCTCAGATTTTCATATCGACTGTTGAAACCCTTGAGGAGGTTTTATTGAAAAAGACTGAAGAGTAAATTACTGCCAGAAGAGTTTTGTGTTCTTAAACGCGGGGCAAAGTTTTTTGAATTTGCAGTAATCACAGAATGGGGATACTTCATAATTGGGTTCTGTTTCTTTCATGAGGCATTCGTACACGTATAAGAACTTGTTTATTATGTTGTTTATCATATTTTCGTCTCTCTTGATAAGGAATGATTTCATTTTTCCTGTTGTAACATCGTAATATACGATGAATGCGTTGTTTATCGATGTCAAATACATATATGCCTGTACTTGTGCAGTGTGCTCTTTAAACGGTTCATCTGGTAGCTTCGTTACAGTTTTGAATTCTTCAATAGTATGGTTTACCAAAACATCAAGTCTTCCTCTGAGTATAATGTTTTCCTCGATTTCTTTTTCAAATAGTACTTCTGTTTCTGCAATGGGGTTATATCGTCTTATTATTTCCATTAGGCCTATATGCATTAGTGTTCCTCTTGTCTGGAGTCTGAGGAGGTGTATTGGTTCTGGTATTTCTGTTGTTCTTTCAAGGTAGATACGTAGTGGGCACAGTCCAGCTTCAGAAGCGTTGAAAACATTTTTAGAGGGTTTTCCTTCTTGTGCTTTTTTCCTCATAAAATCTATGATTGCATCTTCAATGAGTGTCATTTTGCATCACTCCACATAATAAATATTAAAAATGAAGTATATAAGTTTTATACCTTTTCTCATTTAAATTTTTCTCTTATGACAAAGAGGAAAAATTTATATATTTCGAAAGCTATTACATTGTACAGCAACATGATGTGAGGTGATGTATTTGGAGAGCAATGTGGGGTTTGGTTTCCGACCCAATGAACTTAGTGATACCCTACGTAGCAACTTTATCGGTGTTGTAGTGTTTGCGGAGTTCCCCTGCGACTGTGTTATTTGCCGTAAAGGCAAAGAGAGACTTGAACAAATCGGTAGCAGGCCAAGAACTGAGAGAGTGCACTTAATTATAAAGCCAATAACGCAGTACAACGAACTCCAGCATGCTTGGTACAATGTTTCTCGTGTTAAGTGGTCTGCATTTGGTGGCTTTGTTCTAGCATTAGACAAGCTTGGGTTTACTACTGACAAGGAAACTCCAAGTGAGCAGTGGAAGGATGTCAAGAACTTCCTTGTAGGTAAGGCGTTTGAGTTTACTTCAGAGAACCCTGTGAAATTTGTAGAAGACTTAACGGGGCAGAAGAGGCCTAGAAGGCTTCCTCCAGCTCTTGTAGAGGCTAAAGAACAGTGGTTCCCAATAAGAGTTGTTTCGGAGGATGAGCTAAAGAACTACACTATTGATGACTTACAGACAATTTTCGAGAGGGGTAAGGCTGAAGTCGAAGATCTCTTCAGGAGGTTCGAGACTGAGGAGATCAGCATCGAAGAGTTCGAGGAGTTCTCAGCGTTTCAGTAACCCTCATTTTTATTTTTTCGGTGATAGCGGTGATAGCCAAAATACTTCTCTATGGTGATTCAGGAGCTGGGAAGACACATTTATCAGTGGAGATTGCTAAGGCGGTAGATGCGATATTAATTGACTGTGATGAGGGTGCAGATGCAATAATACAGAAACTCCATGCAGAGAGTATAATGAAGCTTCATGGAACGCCGTATACAACGTTTTTACAGTCTCTATCTACAGCGGTTAAAACGGATAAGCAGATGATTATTATTGATTCTTTAACTGAGTTTATTGAGCTCGCGAAGAGGTATATTAAGGAGAAAGCTGTTAGAGCTGGTCGTTTTTATCTTCAGGGAATGCATGAGAAACCAATTAATGATCCAGACACTTTCATCGTTACGTGGGAGCTAACTCCTTCTGTCTATGACAAAGTCAGAGATGTTATGAGGTTGATAAACTCTTCTCGAAAGTCTTTCATTGTTACTTATCATCCACCAACAACAAAGTCTCAAGGGCAAATCAATTTGTTCAAGGAAATCGTTAGGCTCTGTGATATTGTTGCTCTTGTGAGCCGTGATACAGTGCGTATTCAGAAGGACAGGTTCTTGGACAGGATTGGCGAGATGACTTCACAGCGGTTTATTGAGTATGTTAGGTCTCTATTAAGGGCTGATAATTTGGAGGAGGTGATAAAAGGTGAGAGTAAGGTTGGTTAGGGGAAGAGAAAATTCACCAAGACTTACATTAAGCAGGGAGCTAAAGGAGATCGGTGTTAATGCGGGGGATCACGTTCTCATCAAGGTTAAGGATGGTATGATAATAATAGTGAAGGCAAAGATAGAAGAAGTTGAGGAGTGGCGATAAGAATGGATAATGAAGAGATGCCTAAATTACCAGAGGATATTGAAAAATCCTTTAAAGAGTCAGTAGAGATTGCGAGTGATTTGTCAGAGTATGCTATTGACACTCTCAGGGGTTTTACAAAGATTGTTTTCAAGCATCACAAGGAAAAAGTGCCAGAGGATGTTTATCATTCATACTTTATAGCGTTTTTACAGGTTCTACTTACGGAGTACGTGAATATGGTTACAAAGATTAAGCTTAAAAAGCTTTTCGAGTCTTCTTAACCTTTTTAATATTTTTTGATGATAGTATAGGGAGGGGATGTGTATGCCGTACTTTTATTATGTGGCAGGACGAAGGTTTTCTGTAGAAGATTTTAGGCGGTTTTTCGATAGGGTCATTGCATGGTATGCAGGTACTATTTCTGGTGCAAGGTTTGAGAGAGAAGTTGAGTGGTTCAGGAGGAAATATAATTTGTCAAGGTCAATGCTTTATACTGTTGCGAGGGAAGCAATCGAATTATGGAGACGTGGTGAGTTAGCCGTTTATGCTTCCATTCGGATGGTTCTTCAAAAGTTCAAGCGTTATGTGAGGAAATATCCAAGGGTTTGTGTTGTTGGTGCTCAGCTTTGTGTCTTTACTCTCGCAGATTATGATCTTCTTGTTTTGGAAGATATGATGAATAAACTTGTTTTAGAGCAAACATCACGATGGGGTCGTGCATTAGAGCCTGTTGATAGATATGTTGATGAGCTAATGCTTTCAGAAGAGGATTTCCTTGCTTTCAAGTCATATTTAGAGTCATTTAATCCCGTAGCGAGAGATTCTATGTGTTGGGCGAAGTATGGTTACACTCCCCCACCCGATTTTAACGTTTCAGATCATATCCTCTCGTATTTCGAAATCTGTGGCATAGAGCAGGATCGTTTTGTAACTCCCAATGATACTGTGAGAAGGTATCTTGAACTCGAAGATGTCTGTGGAATTGTAACGGACTACGAAGGCGAAGTGATTGATATTCCTTCTGGTGTCGTTGTCGCTTCGCTATATGTTTTTGCAAATGAGGATATTTATCCAAGATGCCAGCTCTGGAAAGCGGGAGGTTGGAGACCACCGAGAACGCCTTACGGTGTTCCTCCGCCTCCACCAAAGAGACCAGGAAGACCATCAAAACAAACAACTTTGCCAGGAATTTCATTTAAGCCAAGACCAAAAGAATTTTCAAATCCTTTGAAGGACTTCAGCTTAGATAACATACCAGAGAAGTTTAGGGAGACGCTTGAGTTCTGTAAACAGTATGGACTTAATCCAATACCTTTAGCTCCGAATTCGAAAATGCCTATTAAAGGTTATTCTCACAGCTATCTTGCTCTCTATCCAATAAGGCGTTCGGATTTACAGTATTTCTTTGATGAACGGTACAACATTGGCATATATGCAGGCTATGGTAACCTTGTAATCGTTGATATTGATGTCAAAGAGGAGTTTCCGATAAAGACTGCGTGCGACGAAACCAGGCGTGGCTATCATTACTATATAAGGACAGATCCAGAGTTTTTCGATATGGATATAAGGAAGGTTTATACTGTGGAAATCGAAGGTAGGCCTGAGGCAATTCTACATTATAAGACATCGGGCTACGTTGTAGCACCGAGATCTATTGTGGTTGAAGATTCAGAGCCTTTTGAGTATAGGTGGATAAGTAAGGATTTAGCTTATGTTGAGGCAGAGCTTTTAGCAATAATTTTGAATAAATTTGCAAGAGAAATAATAGAAAAGTATGGGAGGTGAGTGATATGAAGGAGAAGGAATTGTTAGATAGACTTATTAAACTGAGCGAAAAGACATACGATGAGTTCGTTAAGACTGTGAAAGAGGTTTTCGGTGAGGAACCAAGTGAATTTCTTTTATCGAGTACTTTTATACTCTTTATGACAGCGTTGGGTAATACATACATTAATAGGTGTGTAGAGGAAGGAGAGTGATGCTCGATCAGAAGAAGCTTATACACGATGTTGTCAGAGGGGGTTCGTGGATAATCATTATACTCGATGCGTGTAGGTATGATTTCTTTGAGAAAGTTTATCGGGGTTATCTTAGTGGTGAACTTCTAAAAGTAAAGAGTGCTAATTCAGCAACTCCTTATTGGCTTCGTGAGACTTGGGTAGCTTATTATGATTGTGTCTATGTTTCAGCGAATCCGTTCATAATGCCAAATCCTCCAGAAAAAACAAGGAGGGGAGATGAAGTAAGGAAGTGGCTTAAGGGTTACGAGCCAGCGAAGCATTTTAAGAGGATAGTACCGTTATACTTAACGGATTGGGATGAAGAACTCGGTACTGTTCCACCAGACAGGGTAGTCAAAAGAACCTTAGAAAACTTATATCCGAGAATGGTAGTCCATTTTTTACAGCCACATGCACCTTACATCGGTAAAAAGAAAATACTCGCAAAAGACATGAGAATAGCGGAAAAGCTTCGAAGAGGCATAATAACTTATGAGGATGTTCTCGAAGCATACGAGGAAAACCTTAGATTTGTTCTTGAGCATGTCGCGGATTTGGTAACTAAGGTTGATCATGAGGTTGTCGTTGTAACGTCTGATCACGGTGAGATGATTACACCAAAATGGATAGAACATCCTCCAGATAAGTTTATACCAGAGTTGATCGAAGTTCCATGGCTTTGGGTTAGAAGAAAAGTGAGTGATTAAAATGGTTACATATAGGCCATACCAAAAGGAGGTAATTGAAAGGGCGGTTAAGGCGTTTACTGAGGAAGGGTATAGAAATATCATTATAGAAGCACCTACGGGTTTCGGTAAGTCTCTTGTTAATTACGAAATTGCAAAAAGGCTTGGTGTTTCTACGTGGTATACAACTCCTCAGGTAGTTCTCTTGGATCAGCTTAGGAACGATCCTCTCATTAGTATCCCTATTCTCAAGGGTCGGGATAAATATATTTGTCCTGTTCGTGGTGTTCCAGCGGATATTGCTCCTTGCGTTACAATAAAGGGGTACAACTGTCCACTTGTGGATGAGTGTGATTATGTTCTTGATCGTGAGGCAGTCCTTAATTCAAAGATTTCTGGTATCTCTTTTGCTATGCTGATAAGGACAAGGAGACTTGAACAGTGGGGTAAGAGAGAGCTTTTGATCGTAGATGAGGCAGACGACATAGAGTCTTGGGGAGAGGAATTTGGCACACTCGTTTTTCGTACTCCTTTATCTTTTTCTGATATGAAGGATATAGTCAGATGGGCTTTAAAAAAGTATGAGCGTGTTAAGGCTGAAATAAAATACTATGAGGATATGGACTATCTTACTCCTCAAGAGATAAAACGTTTAAGGGAGCTTTGGGATCTTAGGGATAAGCTTGAGTTCTTCCTTGAGGACGCGGAGAGAAGGCCATATAATTGGGCGTTTCGTAAGCGTGGAGATAGGCTTTATCTCAAGATAATTGATGTAGGTTATGTCCTCGATAAGTTTGTTTGGTCTTGTGGGGATTTACGCATTATTTCTTCAGCTACAATAATTGATGCTTCACAGTTTGCAAAGTATACGGGTTTAAGAGGCAGAACACTTTGGCTTCGAGTTCCTCATCCGTTCCCTAAAGAGAATCGTCCAATAGTCTACATTCCTACGGCAAAGATGACAAAGGAGAATAGGAATTCGAAGTCTTACGATGAAATTGTCTCTAAAATCGAAGAGATAGCAAAGAGGCATGAGTTCGAGAAAGGCATAATCCATGCCCATTCTTATGAGATTGCCAAAGAAATTGCCAAGAGGTTACAGCCGAAGGGATGGTTTGTGATTACACATACGGAAAAGGACAGGATTAAGAAGTTCAATCGTTTCTTACGTGCTCCTAAGAATACTATTTTCGTTTCTGTAGGTTTTGCGAGGGGTATTGACCTAAAATACGATTTGGCTCGCTGGCAGGTTATTACAAAGATTCCTTTTCCTGATCAGTCGGATTTAAGGGTACAGGAACTCTGGATAAAGAGAAGGGCGTGGAAATGGGCGAGGTATCAGACAATAAAAACACTAGTGCAGACTTGTGGGAGGATTGTCCGTGCAAGGGATGATTATGGTGTTACATACATACTCGATACATCTTTTGAATACCTAATTAGATACAAAAAGGAGTTTCCCGAATGGTTCTTGGAAGCTGTTATTTTTGAAAATCCAAGTGAGTAATTAATATAGAAAAATATATATTTCAAATATTACATAATTATGCATAGTGATGTAATATGATGAGGTGCGATTGAAAATGAGTAGGTTTGTAATAGATTATGACGATATGGAAATTACAGAAAGGTCATTGAAGAGAGAAATATTTTTTGGAGACAAAAGCATCGGAGAAATCGTAGATATGATGGAGAACATTATGGAGAAGTTCCAGATGGCTTTGAGATTTGTTATGCATCCAATACGTGAGGGGATGCAAATAACAACCGAATTGATGCACACAGAACATATTGGTAGTGAGATTAGAATTCCTAAGAAGGCTTTGATGGAGATATTGTCAGAGTGGGTTTCAGTACGTAATCGTGTGTATGAAATAGAAGAGGCATACGAGTCTTTGGCGTTGTGTGTTGAAGCATTGGGGAATAAGTTGTGGCAAGAGAAGATGGAAAAGATGGAGAAAGAAAGAGAAGTAAAGGAAAATGAAGAAGAGGAGGAAGGTGATAAAGGTGGGGAATGAGAATTGTAAGCCAAAGAAAGTTACTATTGAACTTGATCCTGATGAAATAGTGCTCCGTACTTCACAGGCAAGTGCTTCGAAGGAATGGTACTTAAAGGTTCTTCTTAGTCTTATATTGGGTGATTTGGATTCTGCTGAAAATTACTTGGATGGTGCATTACGGGCTGTTACGCAGGTAGGAGATTTTTTGAGAAGGCTCGAAAGGGAAGTGTTGGGAAAGTCGGAGGGAGGTGATAAAGAGTGAGGAGTAGGGTTTGGTATCTGGAAAAAGAAGAGGAAAGGTATATTGTGCTAGAGCTGTATCCACAAAACGATGAAGAGTATGGTGCATTATTACAGATAGTTACACAGATGAAGAGGTTGGATATAATTGTAGAGAAAGTTTATGATCCGAAGTATTCTTCATGGGGCTGGCGAGTGTTGTTCTATCCAATAGATAAATCAGATTTGGACGAAGATCTAAAGTTTTTCAGGTTGTTCGGCCCCTTAGAGCTTGATGCGTATTAGGGATGATAAAGATGGTAGAGGTGGATAGAAACGAGTTAGATAATGTCTTATACTTGCTTCGTAGTACACGTAGCGATGTGAAAGATGTTTTGTCTGACATCTTAAATGAAGCACTTAATGCTTTGCATAAGCGTGGGTTTAAGGAGGTGCGTTTATTTCTTAAAGAGGCAGATAAGGTGTCTAAGACGGGAATACTTCTAAATGAAGTGATAGAAAGGTTAGAAAAAGTTATGGAGGGCGATAAGAAATGAGTGTTGTCGAGAAGGCTAAGGAGATCGCTGAAAAATACAATTGTAAACTCAAAGTCATACCTTACAAGAGGGTTGATAGGGTCATTATTACATATCCAGACGGCGATAAAATTGATTTGTTCTTTGAAGGTAAGCTTGAGGAATTGGGTAATATAGCTCTTTTCACAATTAAATTATTATGTGGTGGCAAGAGAACCAAACAATCAAAAACTGAAGGGGGGTGATGGAAATGGCTATAGAGTGTCCAAACTGTGGGAGGCCGATGAAAAGAATAGTGGTTGATAAAAATCCGTTTAGGACAATAATTGAGTTAGTATGTGAAAATTGTGGGACTAAGATAACTATAAAAAAGCATTAGGAGGTGAGATAACTGAGTGATATTATTTTTTGTACATTTTTAGTTGCGATTTTTATAGTGTTTATAGTTTATCTTTGCGTTCGTTTTGCATTGGATTTCTGGGATATTAGAAAGAAAGTTAAAGAACCTCGAAAGGTAGTTATAGAAGAGAAAAAGGAGGTGGGTGGAATGAAAGTATTCGTTTCTCAAGTACATGATAAGCTTCTATATCATAAGGACTATTATAATATCGAGTTTTATCCAGAGACAGAGTTCGAGAGAAAGGTTATAGAAATGTTTGTTGTATTTTTCCTTTATGGAACACATTGGGATACAGTATACAAAGTGTACCGTGATGACCTTAAGAGGTGGGGGTATGCGATACACATTCCTATCTCAGAGGCAACAAGATATTTAGAAGATCTTAAAGAGAACAGAAGGGATTCAAGGTTTGTTGAGGAGGGTGAGTGAAATGCCAATTTGTCCGTATTGTGGTAAGTATCATAAGAAATCTCATCATCGAAGGCACATGAGAAGCTGTGTCGGTGGTACAGGCTATGCATATGAACACTTACAGCGTTCAAAGGGAGGTTCAAAGATGAGTAAGAAGATTCAAGAAAAGAAGCGTCAGGAGAAGTTCAAGAGGATTCAGGCCTTGTTGGGTGTAACTGAAGAGAAGAGGGGAGGGGGATGAACAAAAGGGTAGTTTATAATCTTTTTGAACTCGTTTACTGTCCGAAATGCGGTTCCCCAATAGTTTTAATTTTACCAGAGGATTTCGATGAGAATTATCCTGTTGAGTGCGTTTCTTGTGGTTATAGAACAACGGTTAAGGAGCTACTAAGGGGTAATGAAGGTGATTGATATAGTTCCTCTAGAGATGTTGGTGAGGGCGTTGGGAGTCTAGATTTAAATTTTTAATTTCTCTTAATAGAAAAATATATATTTTGAATAATGCATTATTGTGTATTGGTATGGTGCAGTGTGTGGAGGTGGTAGTGTGAAAATCGTACTTGAGGGTTGGTTGTATAGAAAGTGGGTAGAGTATGCAATACATGAGTTTAGAGTATATCCAAAAAGGCTAACACTTGATGATCTTGATATGGTTTGTAAGAGACCAGAGGAGGATCTTCGAAAGATGTTGGAAAAAGCGGATTTGGATGAGGATGTAGAGATTCAAAAATATGTAAAGGGAGATGTTGTTGATGATATACTAGCAAAATATATCGGTAAAAAGGTAAGGATTACAATTGAGGAGTTGGATTGAAGTGCTTGATGAGATGCGGAGTATATGGGATGATGTCATTGATACTATTGAGGATGAGTTTCAGATGTTCAAACTTTTAAAAGAGGTTAGGAGGCATGAGGCTAAGGGTCGTAGGTGATGTGAATGATGCATTTGATTCCTGTAGATTTACTCTTCGAAGCTTTGCAAGAGTGTTATGCGATAATCCGTTTGCATGGCTTTGAGCCTAAGAAGTTTTGTGTGATTTCTGATGATGACGGGGTAATAATCAAGTTTGTAATACCAGGTGAACATGATGAGCTACTAAGGCTTTGGGATAAGCTTTCGCAGAGGGTTTCTGAAATTCTCATGTCGTATGGAGAATACGTTTTCGTAGAGGTTGAGCCTTATGCCTGTGGAGTATGATGCTCTTGAAAACGTAATGAAAGTGCTAAAGAGTGCCAAAATAGTGGACGTAGAGGTTGAGCCATGCGAAAAGGATATGTTTGAGTATTATTGGGTAACGTTCAAGTTGCTATTAGATAACGGGTTAGCTGTAGAACTACTAATATTTGATGATGAAGCAATGCGAATAACAAAGTGGAAAAAGGATGTTGAACAAAAAATTCCAGAATGGCTTGAAGAGTATTTAAAAGCAGTTGAAGAGAAGCATGGTATAAAACCTGTAAGTGTTTTCTACGTTAATAACGAGTATTTCGAGGATATGTGGTTTGTTGTTTTTGATTTCAATTCTTGGGATCAATGGGGGGAAGTAGCAAAGGAGAAAGTCAAACTTTGTAAACATCCAGGAAAAGTCTCTGTGATTCCTCAGAGTATGAAGAAAGTGTTGGGGTTGAAGTGATGATGTTTGATAAAAAGGCCTTAGAAATGAAGTGGAGATTAATGAAAGCGAAGGCCGAGTTCATGATAAGGCTGGCAAAGGATGATATTAGGTTTAAACCGAGGTGGTACAAATGGGTGAATGGGAGGAAGTCAAGTTTAAGGGGAAGGTAATTCCAATCGTGGATGTTGATGTAGATGCTTTGCATGTTTTAGAGGTTCATGGGTTGAAAGGTTTGAAGAAAAAGGAAACGCCTTATATGCTAGGTATATCAGATTTCTTTGATAAAAGGGGATGTATTCATGTAGTTACATGGGAAGATGAGTGCCCATATGGTCAAGAAGAGCTAAAGAAGTATTTTGGTGGTTGTGAGTTCTACAAAGATGGAAAGTGTAATGCTCCTATCTATGAAGTCGAAATTATTGTTAAGCGAAAAAGAGTGAGGTGATGTGTGTGGTAAAAATTGATGATGTTTGGAAGATTGGAATAGAAGAGGAAGAAAAACTATCTAAGCTCTCAAGAAAAGTACACACAGAGATAATAAACATGGTCGATGAACACACAAAAAAGCTAAGAGAGCTTGTAGGGAGCATGTTTCCAGAGTTTGCTGAAGCAATCACAATGGAAGATGCGTACAAGAGATTCGTTCTTGGTTTTTTATATAAGTTTCTCAATGATTACATAGAGTTCCAAGCTGATGTCAGTAAAAAGGCGTGTTGTGAGCTTTTCAAGATAGGACTTTGGGGTGATGAAAGTGAGGAAGAAGATAAAGAAAGTGATTCTTAATCTAGACTTAGACACGTTTGAAGCCTTGAGAGATATTCAAGGCAGGTTCATACAAATTACAAAGGAGCATTGGAGCTTTACAAAGACTGTTACAGGGGTTATACTTTTTGGCTTAGAACACCTTAAAGAGATAGATGAAGAAAAGGTAGCACATATTAAGGAGATGATTGAGAGGTGATATAATGTCAGAGGAAATCATTAAAGAATATGAAAAGAAGTTAAAGAAGCTAGATGAAATTTTGAAGGATTCAGAACTTACTGAGGAAGATGCGTTAGAAATTGGAAGAAAGATAAAGAAAGGAATCGCAAAAAGGCATGGGGTGAGGTAAATGGCATTATTAAATTATGCGTGCTGTGTTTGGGATAAGGATTGGAAGCCGATGAGACCAGCAAAAATTGTTACTGATAATATAATAATTGAGCCATACAAGAATTGGTTAAATGTTAAAATAGACAATATAAGAATGTCAATTGAGACAACAGGAGATATATACATTAGCACTGTAAGTGGCGAATATATTGAAATCCATACGAGGAGGTTTATTTACGAAGATGAGGAGGGAGATATCTCTACGTGGTCATTGTGTTTCGATGTTCAGGTGTGGAAAGATAAACAGCTCATAGAACGTATGAGGGGAATAACTTCATACGCATACATCGGAGAAAAGTATGTCGGAGTACCAGATACACATTTCGAGGAGTTCAAAGAGTGGATCGGTAAGGAGGACTTGAACAAAGAGGAAGCGGAGTATAATCAGGGGGAGTATCTGTTATTTGAGTTATTAAGAGAGAGAGGCATGAGGTATAAGGTGAGTAAAAATGGGTGATGAGGATATATGGCTATGGCTAAAAGTGAATTGGGATATTATTTCTAGAATTAACAGAAAGCTTTCGCTTCTGATGAGAATTAAGGGATGGAGGCGATAAAAATTAGTGAGGGAGAGAATGTTGTGGTTGTAAGAGAAATACCGTATGAGGAAGTTAAGAAAGAGGTAGAAGAGTATCTCAGAGAGAAAGTGGGAGATGTAGTAGATGCTCTTCAGATTGCCAATGATTTAAAATTATCATACGAGCTTGTACATAGAGCAGTTTTAGAACTAGTCAGGGAAGGGAAGGCAAAATACGCAGAGGGCTATGAACCCTTTGAGATGGAGAGTGGTGTAGTAATATTAATGCACGAGGGAGGCCTAGGCCTTGGGACTTTGGCAATAGATGTGCTCGTTAAGGAAGAGTATAAGGAGATGTTCAAAGAGGTCGAAGAGGATTTGTACAGGGCTGATTGTGAGTACGTTAAAAAGTTCTTAGAAGAGAACAAAGGGTATGTGTATCTTGGTTCTGAGGACTTTGCACACATTGATAATACATACGTAGCGGAAATTTTCAACAGGATACTACGTATTGCTCGAAGTTCTGGTGCTATGGTGAAGTTCGAGTATATGGTAGGTGATTAAAGTGGTTTTGGATTCTACTGCTTATCATCTCAATCCAAAGGTAGTAAGCGTATTGAGTTTCTCAAGCACGACGGCATCTTATCTTGTTGATCTTTCTACACAATGTGCGACGACTTACGGGTCTTATTGCATTACTTGGTCTTGTTGCATTACTTGGTTAGATCCTTAATGGGTGTATAAAGATGAAATTTAGATACGTAAGAGGGGATAGGGTAGGGAAGAAAGCAATGGAAGGAGAGATGGAGGAAATTCTTAGAGAGATTGTCTCAATGAACGGAGGTTGGGAGGCAATCCAAGCATTGCACTACTACTTAGATGATGACGTGGCAATCATTGAAATCGTTAAGAGGAGAGGCTCGGTTTGGTATGAGTATGAGGTGGTGAGAGATGATTGATACGTATGGAAATATTGAGATAAGTGTGAAAATTGAAGTAAAAATGAACGTGATAAACATATACATGAAGGCTAAGGACGTGCCAGAGGATGATTACCAAAGAGCACAGTATACTTTCCCAAAGACTACGGACTCAGCTCCAAGTGTGTATATTCCTTCAACATTAACAACTGTGGAGTGGTGATGTGAATGGCGGAAATAAAGTTAGTTAGGCTTAAGGATGTTAAGGTAATTGCAAAGGGGTGTGTTGAGTCTTGTAGTGTGTCTGAGGACATAGCGTACGGTCGTGCAGTTGTGTGTGTGTATGAACCTGAAGAACTTGAGATAAACGGTAAAACCATAGAATCTATAGAGGAGATACCTGACGTGATCTCCGAGTGTACAGTAAAAGTGTACGTGGGTGTGTGTATGCTCATTAACACTTTTCATGAACTGCTTTACGTTTTCAGCGATGGAGAGTATGGGCACATAGTGTCTATACCGAAGGAATGGCTTAGAATGCTTGGTTTCTTGAACTTAGCTGAGATGGCAGGCTGAGGTGGTGGGGATGAAGGAGTTAAAGGTAGTTAGGCTTAAGGATGTTAGAATTATTGCGGATGGGTGCACTAAAACTAGGTCTGTGAGGATAGTGGATAGTCGTGCAGTAGTGTGTTTATTTGAGCCAAGAGGGCTTGAAATAAACGGAAAGCGTATAGAGTCTACAAAGGAAATTCCTGATGTGATCCATGGGTGCATTGTAAGGGTATATGAGGACGCGTTCATGCTCATTAATGTCGGCGAGTGTTTGTACGTTATCTTCAGTGATGGCGGATATGGACACATAGTATCTATACCAAAAGAATGGCTCAGAGTGGTTGGTTTCTGAAATTTAGCTGAGATGACAGGCTGAGGTGATGGAAGATGGTAGCACGTATGATATATTGCCCAACATGTAAGGGATTAGTGTATCCGGTAAAGTACGTATATCCAGATAGGGTTGAGTATGTCTGTCCGAGGTGTGGCAGAGTTCTTGAGGTTGTACGCAGATATGGAGATGAGAAGCATGAATGAGTATGTTTGCTATGCGATATTGTTTGTAGTTGCGTTGGTTACAGCAATTTCAGTTCGGGAAGCGTTGAATAGAGTATTTCCGATGAGATGTAAGAATATTGTTGAGTGCATATACAGCTGGGAGCTTGCAGTGAGGGCGTTTATTTCAGCTTTGGTAGCAGTATTTGTTATGCTTGGAGTTGCATATTTGTTACAAGCTCTAGGGTTAGTTTGAGATAATAAGTATTAAGTCGCCCCTGTAGTGGAGGCCCAGCCTGATCCTTATGATGGCTGGGTTCTCCGTGGCGGGGGCAGTAGAAATTGAATGGAGGTGGGTAGAAGTGATTGGAGTCTACCTTACGCATAACGGAGTTACGGCTGTAACTGAGTATGAGCGTTGGCATAATGCAAGTTCGAGTAAGAATCCCTGGTGGGTGATAATAATGATTAATGGAAGGGTGGTGAGGTGAGGTAAAATGAATAAGAAGACATTAGGGGTTGTTTTGCTCTCTATTGTCGTGATTGCATCTGTAATTGTTGCTTTATTAGTGATCCCGAAAAGCAGTGATGACAATGACGTTATTATACGGATAAAAGTTCCAGAGCGGTATGTAGGCATGAACGGTACTGTGGAAGTGAGCTTTGGAGTCAGTGTTGCGTACTGCTACTGCTCTCCCGTTACAGTATATACGTATAGGACTAGAGTGCATAATGTTTCGGACGTCATCGAGCTAAAGATACCGAGGAAGTGGATACAAGCGGGGATCGATGAACACATGTATCATGATGTTGTTAGGGATGGAAATATGGCGATTGTTGCGGTGGAGCTTATATCCGATGAGTGGAAGTTACCTTTGATCTATGCAAAGTGTGCCAAAGTAGTTGGAACTCCTATAACTGCGTATGACTTCCCAGACATCACTATTTGATGTACATCTGACAATTTTTGGATGATGAGGGATTTCCTTGCTGATGTATAGATGATGACTCGACGTTTTTCTGACTACCGTGGGAATGCAAGGATTGTTAGTTTAAGCCAATTTGCGATAGGTTGAGAGAAGGAGGTGAATAAAAAAATGAAAAAGTATCTTACAGAGGATGATATTCGTAAAATCTTTACAAATCCAAATGCATTGAGAAATGCGGTCAAGTTATGGAAGACAGCAGAGAGGAACGGAATGCCTCTCGTAAGAAAAATAATAAATGAGAGAAAAGAATCACTCAAATTGCGTAGATGATGATTCGACGTCTTTTTGACTACCGATGATGATGCTTGCAAGGTCTGATAAAAGATGATGAGCGGGCTAAGCTCTGAGGTGGTGAATCAATGATCAACTGTTGTGATAAAAGTATTTTCTGAACAACTACTGCTTAAGGTAGAGGAAGTGGACTTAGATGGGTAGGTGGGAGGGTATGCATAGTATCTTTGGTAGGGCATGCATAAAAATTAAGAAAGGAAACAAAGTGATCTGTGAGTTAGTTGTCAATGGGGTTTGTACTTTTGAGGGTGTATCAGTATTTAGCGATGATATTGATATTGAGGTTGTTAGGGAAGATGGTATTAGGTTGCGTATCTCGCCGTTGAACTTCGATGATGATGCTAGATCGCTCTGATTTGTGATGATGGCTTACAGCTCTGAGGTGGTGTGATTTGAAGGATGGGATAATACTTCCAGATTCTGAGTTTGGTAAGAAAATTGGCTTCACGTCTGATAAGTTCCGTGGCTACCTATGGAAGCGTGGGGACAGCATATACGTATCGATGATAATAAGCAAGAAGCCCTGCAGAGGTAACTTCTCAAAGCTCATTGAGAACATCCTAAGGCTTGGTTACAAGGTGAAGGTTCCTACTCCAATAGGAATTATGCCACTGATACTCGCCAAGAAAGGGTTTAAGAAAACTTACGAATATTATAAAGAGCTTGGTATGGTAGAGGTTTGGATTAAAGAACCGTGAGGAGGTGGTGTAAGTGTGGGAGCAGAGAAAGTTTGTTTATGTTAAGCGTAAGAAGCATGTTAAGTGCCCCCTCTGTGGTTATGGGTTCTTTCTTTGGACACCAGACGAAGAGGTTTATGTAATATGTTCAAACTGTGGATATGAGTACGTGGTATGAGGTGGTTGGTGTGGATAGGGCGAGGTTTGAGAAAAAGGCAAAGAGAAGGTTGCGGAAGTACCTCAAGAGGTTTGCAAAGGTTAGTAGTAAAGTTATGAAAGTCCACGATGAGCTGTTGTCTTGGGGCAATGAGTATGAGGGTGTTTTGAGCTTTTTGTTTGATGCAGATCTTAAGGTTGCAGGTGCTGTTGCACTTCTAGATAAGGCGGTACAAAAGCTGGAGCAAAAGGGAGAGAGCAAATAAACTACTTTTTGTGCTGTTATTTGCCTCATTTTGTGGCATTAATTTTTTATTTTTCTTGATTCTATTTTTATATTGGTGTGGGTGATGGTAAAAAATAAGGCAAAAAAGTGGCTCATATACGGTATTCATGCTCCTGATTTTATCGAGTGTACAATTTATGAGTTGAAAGAGGCGAGGAGTATAAAAAGTTCTGAGCCTCCTTTAGTTCAGGCTCTTAAAACTTTAAAAAATGTTTTAAGAGTTTTGGAGGATGAGCTTTATGAGGATTAGTGATATTGTTGCTCGTGTGAAAGGAGACTTCGTCATGGAAAGTAAGATGGGTATTACAAAGGATGCTACTAAGGCGATGAAATGGGGCTGTTGGGAGATTGTTCGAGAGTTTGTGCAGAATGCTTTAGATGCATCTGGTATGGCTGATGTACAGAGGTTAGATGATGGAATAATGATTTCAGACAAGGGAGGAGGTTTCAATGCTAAGTCCTTTTTGATCGGAATATCTTCGAAGAACAAGGAATGTGATCGTGGGCAATTCGGTAATGGTATGAAGTTTGCTATTGCTACTGCTTTGTCTCTTGGTATGAGAGTTTATATTCATTCAATAGATCTTTTTTATATTCCAGAAGAGAGACCTGTTAAATATCCAGGCGTTAGAGGTACAGAAGAGGTTGTTGAGGAGATTTTTGTTAAGATTTACAAGGCGAAAGAAGAAATTAATGGAACAAACGTATATTTGCAGGGTTATCCAGAAAGTGAACCACTTTATCGTGAGCGTTTCATATTTCGTGATGGTAATGATGCGTATGTTTCGTTATTTAATATAAAGTATGATAGGACTTCAACTTGTAAGAGAAAGGTAATATTTTATGATGAGATTTTAGAGCCCAAAGAAGGTGTTTCAAACGCAATTTTTGTTAGGGATATATTTGTTGTTGATGAAAATGGTTTTGGTGAAGGTTTACTCTTTTCTTATAATTTAACTGATGTTGAGCTTGATGTCTCAAGAAATATACCACGTGCATTTGACGTTAAGTGGGAAATTGGTGGTTTGTGGGGCAGAGCACCGAAAGAGGCTATTAAGAAGTTGCTCAAGGCTTTAGAGGATACGAAATCTTCGAAGGAGAATATACTTGAGTGGAAGGCAAATTATAGAATATGGAATGAAACTGCGTGGAAGGATGCACTCAAAGAGTTTTATGGTTTAAAGGAGGATGCAGAAGGTAAGTTGAAGGCTACATTTTGTTCAGTAACGGAAGAATTAACACTTGTAAGGTATTATGCACCAGATGTTCCTATTCTTGAATTGCCTAGTGCGTTGGCGTCATCTTTGATTGGTGTTAATATAATTTATAGTCCATTAGAAATTGTTCGAAAGCGTAAGTATGGGCAGGTTGAGATTATATCTGATAAGGATCTTGATAGAGTTGAGCGTCGTGTTCTAAACTTTCTTAGAAGGATTCATATAGAGTTCTGTGATTATCTTTTGGATCCTGCTAACATAGGTAGTCCGCTAATAGATGCATATTCTTCATTAATTCGTACAGAGTCTCGTAAGGATGCTACTAATATTCTTTTAGAGCATGTAAAAGAAGCAAGACATGTAAGAATAAAGGTGTTTAAACCAAAAATCGGTTTTGAAGATACTTTAGGGTTATATTCTCCAAAAGAAGGTTATATGGCTTTCCGTCGTGATTTGTTTCGTAATTTGCCTTTATTACTAGAGACATATACTCATGAGCTTGTGCATGCACTTGGTGATTATAATGAGCCTGTAGAAGATACGCCCGAAGGTGCAGATTTCGTAAAGTTTCAGGTTTCATTGTTAGCTCTCCTTTCCAAGATGATTATGGAGAAACACTACAAGTGGTTGCGTGAGTTCCGTGTAACAGAGTAATTTTAACTTTTTCATCTTTTTGAAGTTTCGAAAAGTATATATATTTTAAACGGTATATTTTGGTAGGGGTGAGTGCATGAAAAGGTTGGTGTTCCACT
>Ga0190337_1000009_pt1 | contig 35976 bp, 38 predicted proteins | sample 4872041011_MG_FD_161677 | JGI IMG/M metagenome (GOLD analysis project Ga0190337, IMG submission 161677) | Hydrothermal vent sediment bacterial communities from Southern Trench, Guaymas Basin, Mexico - 4872-04-10-11_MG | ecosystem: Environmental > Aquatic > Marine > Hydrothermal vents > Sediment ...
TAGTTCTCCGAAGAAGTGTTTAACATCTTCGAGAGATAATCCCATCGCCGCTCTTATTGTTGTGTATTCTCCTCTTTCTGATAGCAAAGTGAAATAGTCTTGAGCCGGATATATCCAGTAACGCACAGATACTTTCGCGTTCTCACCAACAATTCCCTTTATTACTGATATTATTGATGGGTCTAGCGGTTCGTTATACGATGACTGTAGTAGGATTCCTTGATAGCTTGCCGCTGTAGGAAAGCTAACTTCCACCACTTTTTGAACCGGTATAACTGAAGTGAGAGAAATTAACGACATAACGATAAGAATTATTGTGAGAAGTGTTAAACCCGTTCTCAGCGGTCTCTTCTTCATGTTTTCTATGCCTATAGACATTGCAGCTATGAACATGTCGAATACTTCTCTCTCCAAGAAGTGTGTACCGACATGTTTTCTTCTTAGTTGTCCTAGGCTTCTGTTGAAGTTCAGGTAGAGGAAAAAGAGAGTAGGCATTACTAGAACCATTAGTATTACACCGAGCGCTAAGGCAGAAACGCTATATACTATGGTGAAGCCTGGATGAAGGATCGCAAATATCGAGAACGCGAAAGCCGCTATAACTATTAGAACAATTATTCTTTTGTAACCATTCTCTCGTCCAAGGAACTTTTCGAAGATAACAGCAAAGGGGGCTATTATTAACATTATTACGACTGCAGCGTTTGTGAAGTCAACATACATTCCACGCACTCTTTCGTAGAGTTGAATAGATGAGCTCCAGGCTTTAAAGATGTATATGTAGGCTTCACTGTACTTTCTTTCGGCGTATAGTTGTTCTGCTTTTTTGAGATTAGTTTCAGCTGTTTTGAGGAGTTCTTCCAAGTTGAAGTCCCTGATTCCTTGTTTTACTGCCCTTTGGTATCTTTCCTTTGAGATGGTGAAGAGTTCGCGGGTGTATTCTATCAACGCGTTTGGAACTATCTTTAAGGTTCCTGCTGGCCCTAGCTTGTATCCATGCCCCATCATTGAAGCGTCGGTAATGTTGAGAAGCATTACAGCTTCTCTTTGCAGTCCTGTTATAGATACGATTACTTGAATGCTTTGCTCAGGCGGCGCAAATACTAGCGCGAATTTACCTTGATAGTCTTCGATTTTTGCGAATGACTGTGGTCTAACTAGGTTTTCTTGGAATGCCTCTATTGATGTGGGCATTGGGTTAGCATAGTGAGTGTAGGGTATTGGGAAGACGGGCTTATTGTATATATTGAGGGTTATGAGCGGGTAGGGTTGATCTGGTAACATTATATGTGGGACGAAGATGCCTGCCGCTTTAAACGCTACAGTTTTTACAGTAATTCCGGGTTTAAGGTATGGCGGCGCGGGGGAGAATTTCCCGAAACCGTTGGGTCCCATATTAGGGACGTATGTTAGATGGCCATCTTCTACTTTGTATCCAAGTATTTCAACGTTCCCTATGAAGGCTTCTTGAGGGGCTAACCCCACAATCTTTAACTGCCCATTTTCGTCGGTTTGGTCAATTATGTATGCGAATGGGTTGTACTTTGTCACTGCAAATGAAGTCATAGTGTTATAGTACCAGTTTATTTTATATACAACTACAAGGGCGTTGGGTACTGGCTTGTAAAGTGTTGGCACGGTTGGGTCGTATTCTAAGACTTCGACTCGAACATCAGCGTAGCCGAATCCGCCGTTGGCCGGATCAACTTCAAGGCGTGTTGGTTTTATAGTTTCCCAGCTACCCTTCAAAACTGTAGTAATATCGGATAAAACTTTGTTCAAAACGTATGCAGTAAAGGCAAATTGAGGCTTAAGGTTATCCCAATTTATATTTTCTATCCTATCCTGTGGCGTAAATACTTTCAATCTTATATCTTTAAATGTAAGGAAGGACGCTGCTGGGCTCTTAGCCAGTGCAAAAGGCTCTGAGTCTAGTATGAAAGGTAAAGCATAGTCCACGGAGACCCCAGAGCGGAATGATGTGGTTGTTGCTATGTTAGCTACAGGATTATAGTTGAAGGCATCGCTCGCTATGGCTTGGTAATATTTTGGATATCTCCGGTAAAATTCTACTATCCATTTTTTCACACTATCCTCAAGATACTTGTAGATGTTCATGGCGCCTACTGTTCTATGTCCATAGAAGAATGCTCCGCCTGGGTTTAGGATTAACTTGCTTGACCCGGATGAAAGTTCGAGGTTCAAGGTTATGTAGGGATAGAATGTTGTGCCTAACCCATAGCTTTCGTTGAAGAAATAGTCTTCAACGAACCATCTTGCTCCGCTTAGCCCTTGCCAGTGACCCGAGAAAAATACTATCCATACAGAGTATTTTAGCTTGCTTCTATGCTGAGCTAGCTGCTTTGCTATGTATAGGAGAAAAGCCGGATTTACCGCCTCTTCGGCGCCAGGAGAAAGGGCTGGTGTTATAGATGCGGAGTCAAGATGCGCTGAAAGTATTATTACTTTTTCGGGTTCAATATCGCCCTCTATCTTAGCTATAACGTTGTATGCTTTTACGCGTCTCCATGTATAGTTTATGTTTATTTCGGCTTCCAGACCCTTCTTTGCTGCTTCACGTATCCTGCTAGCGTCTTCTCCACAAACATATAGTCGTGGAAAGTCGAGGGGGGCCAACGTTATTTTTTTGAGAGCCTCTTCTCTAGCTATTCCCGGTGACTCGACGAATATCACAGCCTTTGCTCCGAGTTGTATTAGGTTCAGCCAATTATCCTGCGAATTAAACTCGAGAACTGCTATTCTTCCCTCTATTTCTTTCCCATCCAGTTCAGAAAGGTCGCCTGTACTCGCGTATAATAGTTTGCCCTTCAGGTTCTTTGCGCCGCCCAAAGCTACAACGTTAGGGTATAAAGCATACGCTTTAACGACATAATCGTTTTGCAGCTTTATTGATGATCCACCGTCATAGGGAACTACTGTGTAGAACGTGTGTAATTCAGGATTAAGGCCCGCCTTCTTTAACTCCTGAAGTATATAATCTATGGACTCGTAGTACCCTGGGTACCCCGTCATTCGACTTTGAACTCCAGATAAAACTTTCACATAACTTTGAATCTCCTCCACGTTAACGTTTATCGGGATCAATTCGCCGCTGCTCAGAGGCTGTTGAAAGCTCACTGCAATGCTCAACGTCAACAGTAAAGCTATCAACGTGATACACATTTTGCGCGAAATATTATGTATGGGTTCCAAGTCTGCGACACCTGCAATAAATGTTCCCCCCTGTTTTTATAAAAATTTATTCAACAACATTTAAAAACTAAAATTTTATTAAATTTTGAAATAAAAAAGATTTTTTATATTTTTGACAGTCAGGCAATAATATATTACTACGTAAAAATAATTTTACCATATATTTTCCCCGTCGGGATTTGAACTTTACAGCTTTTCGCTTATTGTTTTGGGGCTGAACATATGTACGTATTCAGAACTATTCCCTATAACGAAAAATACATTAATTTATCAGTGAGCTGTTTAGTCTTCATTCGAAACATTAATTATTATTGCTTCAAATATTCACCAAGAGAAAGACGCAAAATCATCCATAAGTTTTGAACGCTCCCTACCAATTTTAGCATAAAAATATAGGAAAAGTGGTCCCCCCGGGGGGATTTGAACCCCCGGCCTGCCGGTTTCTATTGGCTGACGCGGCTTCATTCTAGGCTTTATGCCTCGTCGCCGCGCGGTTTGGACCTACAGCCGGCCGCTCTTCCGCTGAGCTACGGGGGGCAGCTATTATTAGCTGGCTATTTTGTAGTTTAATGCATGAGATTTAAATTTTGCTCTTGTAGGTTTGGAGGGTTTAAATAGGTAAGGCTTACTTTTCTTTGGGTGGTGTTTTGGACTATACTGTTGATCCCATGGTTTTAGCTATAAAGTCAGCTTTTGAAGGGATAAAAGGGGGAGAAGGAGGGCCTTTCGGTGCGGCGATTATTAGGAACGGTGTAGTGCTGGCCGTGGCTCATAACACTGTTCTTCGCGATAAAGATCCGACGGCACATGCAGAAATAAACGCCATTAGGCTAGCGGCTAAGAGGCTCGGCACTTATGATCTTTCTGGAGCGGAGATATATTCTACTACTGAGCCTTGCCCCATGTGTTTTGGAGCTATTCATTGGGCTAGGATAGGCAGGCTGTATTATGGGACTTCGATAGAAGATGTGGCGGCGCTTGGTTTTAACGAGCTTAGGTTGCCTGTCTTAAAAATTAAGGAGCTTACAGATACCCCCGTAGAAATCATTCCAAGTTATAAGCGGGACAAATGCTTAGAGCTGTTAGAAGCTTGGAAGAAGCTTAACCTTCCTACGTATTAAGGGGGTCTGCTCGTCGCGAGGACATCACTGCTCTGTTACTGGGACGGCTTCTTCATCCCCTTTAATTGCAATGAGCTTGGTTAATATAACTCTATCCTTCTTCTACTTGTGCATTCAGCCTTTTTCATCGTTATGAATTTCTTGTATATGTTTTCGTCGAAGCCTTTGTCGAGCCTGTATTTCTGGTTAAGTTTGATTTCCCAGCTTCTTAGTGATGGACATATGTAGCATCCGAGCCTGTAAAATCCTTTATAATATAGGGGGTTTAGCTGGACCCCATTAATTAGCAGGTAGAGCTGTATATGCGCCGTTGACCAGAGCTTCAAGGGAGAAGCTACCGTCCAATATTCTTCTTTTCGGATAGGAGGTCGTTTTGACCTTGCTCTGGACTCTGAGTCTCTGTCTCCCGATATTACTAGCGTTTTTCCCTCCGCGATTTCTCGGACTGTTCTTTTTAGTGCTTCTATTTTTTCTCCTGTACACCATCTGTTTTCATGGGATGGCGGGGGCGCGCCTTGCCTGATTTTTGTTTTTATATCAGCTACTGTCTTTATTAGCTTTATACTGAGTTGTTTTGTTGTTTTTCTATGTATTCTTCGTTCTCCGGGAAATCTACTAGCGTGTTTACATAGACAGCAGTAACTTTTTTTCTGCCATACTTTTTCAGCGCAAGCAGTAATGCTGTCGTGCTGTCTTTTCCTCCGCTCCATGGAACTATAATCTTATCGAAGCTTCCTGCAGAGTCTAAGAGTGATAGCGATATTTGCTCATAAAGTTCTAATACCTTTTTGTTGGCCTTTAGTATATTATAAAGCTCCACGCGTTCTCCTTCGTTATCTATTTTTTCCAATTTAATTGAGCATAAAGCATCTGGAATAGTTATATTGTAGAGTAGTTTTTCTCCCTGATATAGCCTATGCAAACCGCCAAGCGCTCTTTGCACAAGGTAAATTTCCCCGTTGCGCGGTTTTTCTCTATCTTGTGTTTACATTAATTTGATATACGCGCCCGTGAGGTCAAAAAATACATCATTGTAGGGCATTAACTCGTACTCTCGTAGATTCGGCATTTTTCCTAGTTCATAAGCGTTGTAAACGCTATTCCATCGTATCTTTAGCCTAAGCGTTGCTCTAGCTTTTTCAAGCTCCCAAAATAGTTCAGGAGTCCTGGCATTGCGAATTTTAGCTTTAGGGACTAAGTGTACTGCAACGTTAGGTGGGGATCTTTGTATCAATGATCTATAAGCTTCTACGTCTTCTCTTCCAAGCAATAGCAAAATAAGACTCATTATCATTATAATATCTAAATAGGTTTTCTTCTATTTTTTCGAGAGTCCTGGCTCCTTTAAGCGTATATATATCTATTTTCCATCCAGTGTAAAATGCATTTATAGCAGCTTCTAGGGCATCTTTGTCCTTTTGAACCGCACTATAATCTTTAGCAACATTCTTGCTGTAATACCAGCAAGCTATTTTTATCATTCCCGATTTATTCTTTTGGGTTCTTGGGTGAGTAACATTGAGGAGGCCGTTAGTTGTAGCGGCAATTTTGTGCGTTGTCGCTATTGTGTTATATTGGACGCCAGTAAGACTCGGAAGCTTCGTTCTGGGAGGTTATCCCTATATAGCGCCTACTAAGCCCGCCAAGGAGAGAATGTATTTTATTGGAATAATATTTACCATAATCTTTGCCCTTTTAGCTATAGTATCCCTTTGGTTATCCATTAAATTGGACGTCCCTGTAGAAGGCGTAGAAGAAGGTGAATATGAAGAGGAAGTGTATGAAGAGGGGGAAGAGACTGTTGCATATGAGAACGATGAAAAAGATATCTATGAATTTTGAGACTCTTATTTGGTTAGAGGCTTTAACTCCAAAGCAAGCTCTTTTATATTCGTATGTCTATGATTATCTTAAAAAAAGAGATTTTAATGTAATAGTTACGACGCGCGAGCATGAATTTACCTCAAAAATTCTTAAAAACCGCGATACACGCAGTGTTATAGTTGGAAAATACGGAGGTAAAGAGCTTAGTTCTAAACTTTACGCGTCACTTAATAGGCAGGAAGGACTTTTTTTGCTTTTTAAAAACCTCAATATTAATCCTCTCGTCCATTCATCGTTTACTTCTCCAGATTCGTGTCGCGTAGCTTTCGGCTTAGGTGTGCCTATAGTTGTTCTAACCGATTCGCCACATTCAGACAAAGTTAATAGACTTACTCTTCCACTTGCGGAAACTATTATAGTTCCTTTATGCATTGAAAATAAAATTAGAAAGTACGCAATTAGCCCTTCTCGTCTGATAACTTTTGACGGTGTTTTTGAGGTTATTTGGTGCGCTAATTTTAAGCCCTCATTGAAGCCTTTAAAGATGCTTAACGTAGAACCATATAATTACTGTATTATTCGCCCTCCCGAAGTTAAAGCTTCTTACTATAACTATGATATAAAACAGGACATCTTTTTGAAATTAGCCACCAAGACTTCAGAACACTTAACAGTTATCTACTACCCTCGCTACAGAGACCAAGTCTTCATTGCGAAAAAGATAGCAGAAAAAATACCTAATATCAAGATTTTGGAAACTTCTCTTGATATGCAGTCACTAGAGAAATACGCTTCCTTTGTCTTAACTGGAGGCTCAACGATAGCTCAAGAAGCGGCTATTCTAGGCACACCATCCATTACCTGTTTTCCCCAAAAAACCGAGATTACAAACTACTTAGAGAAGAAGGGATTTCCAATCATACATGTAAGTTCAACTGAAATGCTAGAAAAGGTCGTCTTAGACTTAATTAAAAATAGTGAGACATATAGGGAGAAAACGAAGAAGCTTATTGATAAACTTGAAAATCCTCTTCCTCTTATAGTCGACGAGATTTCCAGGCTTGCCAGTAAACGTAGTCACTTGCAGTAAAACTTTTTTTAAGCCGTTTAAAGTCCATCAGTATGTGTAGGCTATGAATAGATATATAATGTATATTGTAGGCGTAGTTGCTACTGTAATATTTGCATGGCTATCGTCATTCAGGCCTGACCTCCTATCCCTAATGTTTATAGGCTATATAGCAATAGTGTTTGGAGCAACTTTTCTAATTACGGGAAAAAGTGCTGCTAAAATTGTGAAAGACCTAGAATATATAGAAAAAGGACAAAAACTTTTCACGGCACGAAAAGAATCCGTAAACAAGGTAAAAATAATGGACCCGAGACTAAATGAAGACCTAAAAACCCAAGGAATAATAATGATTCTCTACTTTATACCAACTATAATCATCTTTGCTCTCGTGTTTATTCCGGGCTTTAGAAGTCAGTTCCTCTCTTCAGTGTCATCGCTTATATTGCCCTATGTGGGGGAACAGCAAACAAGCTTGTTCTTCGCATATTTAACTTTTTACGGCATGTTCTACGTTATATCTATAGGTTTTAATCTATTTTCCCGCCTATTTTACCGAGGAAAAGGAGTAATAATGATACCGTCAGAGTACGTTGTTACAGACCGCGGAATAATAGCCGATAAAAAGACCCCGCTAAAATTCCCTCTCAAAGGCGATATACACTTAGATGAAAGCCGTAAGTTCGTTGAAATTATCGTTGACTCTCCGCAGCCGGGTATGCAGAAAATAAGGTATCGATTCTATACTCAGCAAGTAAAAAAACTGTATGAAACATTGAAAGCGCAATTTAAAGAAAGCTTAGAATAGCGCTGCTAAACCTTCCGCTATTTCTTCTTCACTTTCTTCTTCTTTCTTTTCCTCTTCTTCTTTCTTTTCTTCCTGGGCTTCTTGCGGCGCTGCCGTGGCTGCTGGAGCTGCAGCAACGCCTACAGCAGGCACTGCAGCGCTCTTAATCGCCTCTTCTATATTTACTTCCTTTAATGCAGCTACTACAGCTTTTACGCGGACTTCATCTACTTGTATGCCAGCTGCTTGAAGTATTGCTTTGACCTTTTCTTCGGTTATTTCTTGCCCAGCGTGGTGTAGCAGTAAGCTAGCGTATACATACTCCATCTGAAACACCTTTGTTTCTGATAAATCTTCTATATTTAAATTTTTGTGTAGATGCCTCTTATCAGCTTGCCTTACTTTTTCCAATACTTATGTGTTCTAGCAAAGTTCCTTTCAGCCTCTATAATGTTTTTGATAAGTTCTTCTTCGTCAAATGATTTAGAAAGTATTCTAGCAGAGGTTTTGGGACCTATGCCTCTTCCCGCTAATGTTAGGAGGGCTTTACGCCCGTTTTTCAGCAGTAACTTAGCTGCTAAAACTAGTTCTTTTAGTTTTACTTTATCTTTATCGGACAATTTTTTGCCTTTCTTTTTCTTTCTGATTATTATTTCAGCGTCAGAGTCCCAGGGTGATACTGGTGCAACAAGTTTGTAGTGGCAAAGAGGGCATTCAATATTTCCTGAAAAATCTTTTACTTTTAATGTCCAAGACCATCCGCAGTTAAGACAAACTAGCTTTACACGTGATTCTAGAAGTCTTCGTTTTACTACGTTTATCAATAATTTAGCTGGGATGGTCGATGCCGAATATCCGCTTCTGGTAAATATGTTTATAATAGATTCTGTTAAGGGGCATGGATTTTTGTGGGAGACCGTTTTCATTATCCATTTCTTATTTTTTGCTTCGAGCCATTTTTTAAGATTAAATATATCGAGGTAGGCTGTCTTAACCTCGTCTATTGCTTCTCTGCCCACCGGAGTTGGTAAGAGCGCTTTGAGAATATTCGAAGGAATTTTTTCGGCTTTCTTTGATATTATGCCAAATCTCCTAGCTACGTGAAGCAATTTATAGCTGTATAGGTTAGATGCCACTATTGCATCCTCTATTAGCGATAATATATTTGGTTCGAGAAGCTCTATTATTCTTTTTAAAGGAAGGATTTCACGTGAATATATTACTATTGCATGAGGAAACGCGCGGAATTTTGCTGGTATTCCTAGCCTTCTTGAAAGATAGTATGTTATGAGAAGTCCTAGCGTGGTGTTAGCTCTAGTGCCTATATGAGAATGTATGATCACGGTTTTGCCTAGGGATTCTATTAAAACCTCTTTGTCGCTGGGCGTGCATTGACAAGCTTCTAGCTGCTTAGTAAGTATCGATTTTATTTTCTCTGCATTTTTTTCTAGACCATACTCGCTTAGTAGTTTAATAAATTGCTTCTCTTGTTTAAGTGACACTGTTAGGCGTCGCTTTAAAGCGCCTAATTCTCTCGATACGCAGTAGTCGACGGGTATATCTTCACCGGTCCAAGCTGGTAGTATTCCTTCTTTGGCTTCAGAGGATGCTCGTAAAATTCCTTCTTCATAGTCTATTGCGTCTACTTTCCATACTCTTCCCGCAAGTATAAAGTATTCATCTATATCTAGTGCGCTTCTTACAAAGTCTTCGTCCAAGAAACCTATGACTTTCTTTGTAGCTGTATCTATGACCTTCAGTGTCTTCTTGTAGGGAATTGTTGATAAGTTTTCGAAATAGTATTCGTAGCTTCTTCTTGTAGGTTTCAGTGAACCCTCAGAATATGTTCTCAGAAGTTTTAACTGTGATAGGAAGTTAACTATTTCTTTTAGTTCCTTAAAAGTTAGATCCTTGTAAGGATAAGCTTTATTGACAATCTTATATACCTCGTCGACGTGTATGCCTGGTTTCTCCAAAACGATGCCAATGATTTGATGTGCAAGTACGTCGCGCGATTTACGATAAATTATAGGTCTCTCTAAGTTTCCGCGCCTTGCCCTTGCAGCTATAACTGCTGATTCCATAAGATCTTCTAAATTTGCAGCTATTATAATTCCGTTTGAAGGTAGCCCAGGTCTGTGGCTGCTTCTTCCAACCCTTTGCACCAGCCGTGCGACTTGCCGCGGAGACATGTACTGAATTACCATAACTATTTCTCCAATATCTATGCCCAATTCAAGTGAAGAAGTACTTACCATAGCTTTCAGAAGCCCTTTTTTGAATTTGGTTTCACTTTCGATTCTTAAATCTCTATCAAGGGACCCATGATGTACCGCAATACCGTTTCTCATCTTTGCTTTTAGCTTCGAGGCAAGCGCCTCAGCAGTATCTCTTGTATTTGTAAATATTAACACAGCCCCTTCAGATTCGTTAATGATTCTTTTAATAATGTCAAGCCTTTCTTCAAAGTCGTCTCTGTATGCCACATCTATGTTTAGCTTCTTTTCGAGTGACTCTGATATAATTGAGACTTGCCTTCTTCCCGCTAAGAATTTAGCCACTAGTTCTGGGTCTCCTATTGTAGCGGATAATCCTATCCTTTGAATTCTTTTTTTAGATATTTTTTGGAGGCGTTCTAAAGCTACAGCGAGCTGAACTCCCCTTTTTGACATTACGAGCTCATGTATTTCATCGATAATAACCCATTCTAACTCTTCAAGCAGGCTGCGCAACCTTTTTCCGACTAGTATTATTTGTAGAGACTCTGGGGTCGTAACTAAAATATCAGGAGGATTTTCGATTATTTCTCTTCTTTCTCGTCGGCTGGTATCTCCATGTCTTATTGCAATCCTCGCTCCTACTTCGTGAGCCATCGAATTTAGCCTTCGGAATATATCTCTGTTCAGAGCTCTTAAAGGTGTTATGTAGATTGCTTTTATACCTATCTTATTGCTTTTCGTAGATATTTCGTCTAATATAGGAAAAACAGCTGCTTCAGTTTTTCCGTATCCGGTCGGAGCTATAATTACAACATTTGCCCGTTTTTTAATGTAGCGTGCGGCTGTAGACTGAACTAGTGTAGGCTTCCTGTACCCGTATTTTGCCAGTACCTGCTGAAGACGGGGAGATAAGTAATCGAACCCATTACACATAGCACTACAGCAACCTATATTTCAAGCTTATTAAGGGTTTTTACAAATATTATGATGGCAGTGAAATATCTTGTTTTCGCTATACTCTTATCGGCTTTTATAGTTACGTTAATATCCGCTGGAGCCTTTCGACATAGCTTAGAATGGAGTATGAAGTTCGCTAATAGCACCACACATTTTTTCCTTAAATATCTGGAAGATTATTTCAATATATTGCGAAGCAGAGAATATATAAAAATGAATTTAAGCCATGCATGGAAGGAGGCTGCAAACCTTTTCGCCGATTTCTTCGCACAGACGGTCACGATGTACTTCTACATTCTGTTTTTTCTCATCGTATTGTCTGCCCTAATATTCCTATTAAAAGAAATTTTATAAGTGCCCTTAAATCTTTAAATGTTCCTTAAAATTATATTTTAGAGTGTCCACCTCTTAACAATACTGGGGATGAAATATTAGATTCTTTAAGAGAGCGAAGAAGCCCACCAGAGTTGAAGTACCTAGAGAACTCATAATGAAAAGCATCGTTAAAAGATCAGAAAATATTGAATGGAAAGAGGAAGATGGTATTATTACATTAATAATAAAATTAAAGTCGGATAATAGTTCTAAAAGCCTTTTCAGCGGCCTTGTCCCAACGCCGAAAGAGAGAAAAATAGAGCTGGACGAGATCGGGACTTTTGTCTGGAAACAGATTGGCGAAGGAGCAACTGTTGAGAACCTTATTGAAAAACTAGCAGATAACTATGATCTACATTGGAAGGAGGCTGAAACATCGATGCTGACCTTTTTAGGTATGCTGGCAAGAAAAGGGTTAATAAAAATATTGCCGCCTCAAGGACAATCAAAGGGCAACGATAAATGAATAAATACGGTGAATACGAAGCACTACTCGAAGAACTATATAATTTGGTTCTTCAAGAGAAAAAAATAACTTATGATTATCTATTAAAGTGGATAAATGAGCATAAAATATCGCCGCTAACTCTATATTTACTGATAAATGACCTCAAAAAGGAAAGAAGGGTGGAAGTATCGAAAGATTCTATCATAATAGATGAAGACTTAAAGATAGCCATTCCCAAAGAAATATTTCTTGTAATAAATGAAGAAAACAAAGAGGTAAAAGAAATAAAGCCTTCTACCAGCAAAACCATAATAAAAAAGGAAAAAAAGTCGACAAAACCAAAAAAGAAATCCACGAGAACTCGTTCAGAAAAAAGAAAAATAGTTCCCGCTACAAAATCGCTTCTTGAATTTTTTGACGCACCCCAACAAGGCGGGCAAGAGAGAAAAAATGAGGAAGTATCAGAAAAGATTATAGAAGAAAAAAAGGTTGAAAAGAAAACAAAAATCACAGAAAAAAATACTGAGGAAATTGATTTTGATTCATTAGAAGACGAGAATCTTAGGAAGGCACTAAAATACCTGCTTAGCTACTGGAGTGTAGGCAAACTTAGGTTTCTTGAAGACCTTAAAGGAATGAAAGTAAATAACCCCGAAGAAGTTTTGAGTAAACTTATAGATATGGGTTATGCGGAAAGAACTAGGCTTGGAGTAATAAACTTGAAGAAAGAGTTTAGAAAAAAGCCTAAGATCTACCTTTCTGACTTCCTTTAGCGGGAATGTAGATAGGTACTCTTCTATTATAGTCGTAAACCCTTATTACTCCCTCTGTAGACAGCTTCCTCAGGATTTTGCGTGCTCTACTTATTTTTAAGCCAAATTTAGAAGCGATAACATACGGCGTCACATACTGCATTCGCTTTATTTCGCTAATTATTTGATCAATAGATGCTTGAGTAAGTTTTCCAGAACTGTCCAGAGCCATTTCAAATTTTTTTTCACGTTTTTTCTCCTTTTCCCGAGCCTGACGCTTAGCCCTTTTCTCTAATTGTGAAATTGACGGTTTCTTTCTTCCACCCAAGTCATTCACCTATTACACTCAGCTTTCTCTCCTCTATATATTTACTACGTTACTTAAGGTTTAAATACTATTAAAAGTGCCGTGGCAACAACAGAAAATAAAAATAGCAAGGTTATCAGAATAGATAGCAACTTTTTAGTCTTCATATTTCTCCTTCACCATACCATAGATGCTTAGTAATATTACAAAAATAATACCTACTATAAAAGATATTCTTGGCAGAGATTTTGTTTCTATTATTTCTTGGAAATTAAACGCTATTGAAGGCATACTACTCTTGTCGATTTTTGCTCCTACACCTATTAGCCGTATTTTGCCTTCAACTATTACGATAATCGTAGGAACAACGCTGACTTCAGCTTTCTCTTTTAAACCTATGGTGTCTCTAAATACGGGAACCTGAACATTATGGGTAATAATATACTCTTCTATGTCTTGATCGCTATCGGTTTGATATATTGTAACCATGCCCCCAGCAATTGCATCATAAGTTTTCGAGAGATTATTGATAAGAGGAATTAGTTTTTCGCAACCCCAGCATTTTGTGTAAAATAGTTCTAAGATTATAACCCTGTTAGTTGATGAAAGGTTCAACGTTAAAGTCTTATCGTATGAAGTGAGAATTCCAGAGATGGGAGTATCTTTATCCTCGAGATGAATTACATATCTCGCAATCTCCTGCTCTATTTTATTGAATAGCTCTTCCAATTTGCTATGTGATGTATTTAACTCTTTGATTGAACATATAATTTGATCCAATACTATTGTTTCTTTTTGTTTAACATATAATTCGTATTTTTTTGACCCACATTTTGCAAAAGCTTCCACAACGTAGAAACCGCTTTTGGGGAGAGTTACTTTATAGGTATTTTGTGTTAAGTTTTCGATTTTTTTCTCGAAATCATGGCCAGTAATAACTAAGTGATTAAAGGTGTTATTTGCCGGTAAAACAACTATAAGGTTGGGCTTTAATTGCCTTAAAGTTACCGTATGCTCAACTACAGGTTCATTGCGCGATAAATCTACCAGTAATTCTCTTTCGGTAAAGTTCTGTTTCTTTATTCTAATCTTATATTGTCCTTTGCTTAGATTAAACGTAACTATTCCGTTTTGATCTGATAAACTGCTATCAATAAATTCTTCATTCAATGTATAAACAGAGACAAGTGCGTTTTTTATGGGTTCTTTGCTTTCGTCGAGAACTTTTATTAATAGCCGAAATACGCGGCTTGATTTTTCTAGGACTATCTTTAGTGACGTAGTTTCATTTTCGGGTTTTATCCATAATGTTTTATTCTCAAAACCTTCCTTGGCTATTTTTATTTTTAACATGTTATCGAATGTATTACTAAGGTTAATTAAAGCAAAAAATTTTCCATTGCTATTTGATTTCCCAGTATAAATTAATGATCCATTTTTATCGTAAATCTCAATAAAAGAATTTGGTAATGGGTTACCAGCCTCATCAAGAATTAAGGCTTCAAAAATCCTCTGCATAAGCTTTGAAATAACATAGATCGTTTTTCTATCATGATATACTACCATGGCCATATCAGGGAAAGCAGCGCAGAAATAGCAAGGTTTTGGTGGAGGAATGTACTCAATGGGTGCTTCATATATCTCGTTCAACCTGTTATCATAAATTCTTACTAAAGCAGGTGCAAAGAGGAATAAGAAGTTATTACCATAACATATTTTTGAAGAAGAAGGTATTTTTAAAGTTTTTTCATTAACTCCAATTAAATTGTAAACATTTACGTTAGTATTTTTTATGAATAATATTTCTTTATTTAATAATAATAGTTGTTGAGGTACTTCCTCAATATTAAATGTAAAGAGAATTTCTCCGCTAATGTAGTTTAAAATTAAAACCTTATATTTGCCATTTTCCGGTAAAAGCTTAACTAGTACTAATTTTTTGCTAGATTCAAAAGCTGATTCTAAAGAAAGACCAATTTTCTTCCAGTAAAGTCTTTTAAGATCTGTCAAGTTATATGCTTCGATTAAGTTATCTGTATATTCACAAAATTCACAGAATGTGTCTAAGGTTTGAAGTAGAAGAATGTTACCAAGCTTTTTAAAATAAAAGATCCTCGTTAAGCTGGGCGTGCTTTCTGCATCTCTTACAGCAATTATAAGCCTTCTAGATAAATCTACAAACACTAGTTTTTCTGCCTCCCTACTCTTATACTCGTAGATTACTCGGAGAACCGCAAAGTGGGCATCCTGAGATACAGCGATATTCTCGACAATTTCGTCACTAGATAATAATGTGAATTTTGATTTACCTGTGACACTTAAACTAGGACTTATAGATATTAATATTAGAGTTCCGTCACTTGCTGCAAAAATTAGTTTATTCGCTTTTTCAGCAAAATCGCATGCTAAAGGTTTTGCGTTTAATGTCAATAAGTGTTTTACAACACTCTTTCCGATAGCCAAGACGGTACCATTTTCGAGCCCTAATATTACTGCTCCAAGTTTTTCAGCCTTACAAACAGCTATGACCCGCACATTTAGCTTAATTTTTTTAGATAAAAACTCCTCAGGATCAGATTTTACACTATATGGTGTATAAATTATGTTCTGAAATATAATTACAACTATGATAACAAATATTATTGAGTTGCCATGTCTCATTAAGTTTCACGTAAAAGCAATCTCACAGGTATACCATTAATGACTTCCACTAGGATTTTTATTCCGCTACTTTCACCTACAGATTTTGCCAGCTGATCTATTACGTCTCGAACCTTCTGTAGGGCCATTAGGGTATCTGATACTGAGGTTAAGACTTCCTCTGTAACAGCCAACTCATCAACTAATCTGGCTCCTACCACTACTTTTAGACCCATGAAGTCTATTTCCCTAATACTTTTAATCTCACTACCTACGAGCTTGCTCAACGCCTCTTCTAGTCTCTTTATTCTCTCAGCCTGAGCGCTGAGCGCTTGCTGACGCTGCGAAAGCGCATTATACTTTTGCTGCAGGTCCCTAATCCTATTATCTATGCTGGCAAGTAGCTGGCCGAATCCATCATATTCCTCTAGTACGTATGACATTCTTAACCCCTTAATTTTGAGCCTTTTACTTTATAAAAAACTTATCTAGCAGAAACAAAATGTAAACTAAAAATCTACAGTAGTAATACACCCATATTTTCTTCAAAGATCCGATTCGTAAGAAATTTTTTAAATCCAATTTAAAGAAAATTCTAGTGCAGCAATGAAGCTTGCAGTAAAAATACGTTTACAAGACATAGAAGAAATCATAAGATATATCGAGACTTATAAGATACCGTTAGCACCCCAACTTACAAGTACAGAAATCGAAGAGGAAGGAGTAAGCGAAATAATAGACAAACTATATTTCTTTGACCTCTCATATGCTGCTTTACTACTATCTATGAAAGATTATAGGTACGATATCCTAGAAAAAACGCTACTTATTGCCGACGAACTTGGAATCAGATATGTTTCAGCTAATATACCTCTAGAGGTACTGAGATTTGAATTAAGCCCGTTATTTGACCTATTCTCAAGCTATAAAAATGGTCTCTGCATAGAAACAACCCCAGAAAACGTAGAAAAAGTAAAAAATATTTTACTTAAAAATATAGGGGGCGTTTTTTGGATAAAAGTAACTCCAAACACTTCAACAACCACCGATAAATTAAAAGATGCGTTGAACTCCTCCATGCGCTTAATAAAAATGATAGAAGCCATAAACTTCGAGAAAAATAGCAAGAGAATGATTATGATTTTAAGAAAAGGTAAGTTAAACTATTATAACATCCTAAGATTTTTATCGCAGGAATTTTACAATGAAATATTCCTTATCCCTTACAACAAAACAATATATATACGCCCTCAAGATCTGCTAAGCGAATATAATATGATACTCCAATTCTATAATAGTATTGTTTAAAGATCAGCATCCTTAAATCTTTTCTAAAATTTAAGACTTTAGCATCGAAACCCCTATCCATAAAGTATAGATGCAAAACAAAATAACTCCCACCAGAAGAGGCAACAGTAAAATAACAAGATAAATTATTGCGTACTCTGTGGGTTCTGTAAACAATTTTACATAAGACCAAATATAAATACACAACAGAATTAAAGCAAAAATTACAATTACCATACCTTTCACTTTCGAATTCATTATTTCACCTCAATTTAATAAACAACTAAATCCCTTTTCTTGCAAATCTATGTTTCGTTCCTGTATTATTTGTTCATTCACACTAAAAACGTTTAATACAAAGAAAAATTTTAGCGCATAAAGACTTATTATTCACATTCCTCAATGGAAAAATAAGGCATGTTTATGTCGAAGCGTGACGCAACTATGTCCCGCGAGGATTCGCATACAAGCTCATATGAGATTAACCCCGAAGATTTGTATGATATATTAGGAAATCAAAACAGACGTTCGATAATTCTATTCCTAGGACAGCGAAATGGGGCATCTTTTAGCGAGTTGAGAAAGGCGCTGAAAATCAGTGTAGGAAATTTATATTATAATCTTGATGCTCTGCAGGGCTATATAGAAAAAGATGCGGACAGAAGATATGTTCTCACAGAGAAAGGCAAAATACTTTACAACATTATTAGGGAGGAATCCAGAAGAATAGAACACACATTGCGCCCAAAGAGTAAGCTTTACCGTTTTTATCAAGACTATGTTAGGAAAATAATTTTTCCTGATACGATTTTTCTAAGCATGTACAAGGATCAGCGGGTAGCTAGCATAGCTATGATGGTTACTTTTTCGTTAGCTATAGTTCTTGTTAACCTCGGTAATTTAGATTTGACATTGTTCGAACTAAATCGAAGGTACTACAACCTAGCTGGATTAATCGACCTCGGCTTTATATTACTGCCAAGGTCTTTATGGCTAACTATAAAACTTCTGGCTAGCTGGCTTGGAGTAACGATTCTCTTGGACGCCATGTGCAGAGTCTTAGGCCATAAAGAGTGGGAGTGGGAAATGTTTTCTGCTACGCTTGTTGCATTTCTACCTATCTTTTCATTCTCCATTTTGGAAATTACTCTGATACCATTTATAGTGACGATTTTTTCGGCGGACCAATTGCTCGTGTCATATATTATTTACAGAACACTCCAAGTCTTAACATTAACTTATTTGGCTTCGGCAATATCTATATTCAAACATCTCCCGCTTGAAAGGGCGCTCCTTATAGTATTTGCTGTTTTCTATATTAGTTATGTTTCAAACCTTGTTTTGAGGCGGATGTTTCCTTTAGTTTTCTAACTAACATATATAGAACATAGATTAACGGTATTATGATTATAATCCTAGTTAATGCATGAATCTTAATAGGCGCAATAATAATATAAAAAAGTAATATCACTAAAACTGTAATTCCGATGTAGTAGTATATGTACCTTCTATTTACCGGTTTTTGTGTTTTGATTCGGATTATAAAGCCGCTTTCTTGAAGGCTGTTTAATACTTCCTCGCCTCTACTGGTTAAACGGAATATGTAGCCTGTTTTAGTGGGAACTTTTTCTATTAATTCTGCTTCTAAGAGTTTTGAGAGGTGTCTGGTTACAGTTGAGCGATGTTTGTGTAATAATTTAGAAATTTTGTTTATGTGGAGTTCTCCTTTGAGCTTCAATAATAAGAGAATGTCAATTCTTATTTTATCTTCTAATGCTTCGGCAATTTTTTCGTCGTCAACGAAGAAAACGCTCATTCCTATCGTTACTTCTTTTTCTCCCCCAGTTAATTAAATTATGTGAAAACCTTTGTAGCTCAATTTAATGTATAGACTTGAAGAATATCTCTCAACTGTAATATACTCTGTAGATATTAACTTCAATAAGTCTTGATTCTCCAGGCTCAATGTTTTAGCCCATTCTGCGAATGCTTGATATAACGCAACACCTCCCGCATCATGAAGTTCTCTTAGTAAATCAAGAATTCTCCCACTTTTTTGCCCAAAAATGCTTTCTAACTTAATTTTCTTTGTGGGTGTATTAATAGTTAAGAAGTTTTTTACTCTTTCCTCCTTTAACGGAGAAACAATGGATAGGTACTTCTTCTTTCTATTTATTATAATTTTGCCGGGATTAAAGATGTTTTCAAGGGTTGATGGAAGGTATCTTTCTAGCCCTAGACTTTTTAGTATAGCTATGCTAGATAGGCCGCCCTGTATGTCTATTCTCGTCGCTGTTGAAAGCCTAAGAGCCCTACTTGTGTTGTAGAAAACTAGGTATAAGTTTATATCTAGCCCTTGAAGGAGGATGTTCAAGACTTTGAGCGTAACTTTATCTATAAAATCTGCATAATCAAGCGTAATATTTTCGATCGCTCTCTGTGAAGATAATTCGCTGGCTATTGTCGAAATAATGGAGAAGTTATAAAATATAGGGTCAACGTAATATATTCTCTCTTTAGACGTTGTTTCAGAAAAATAAGCGCTGAGGGCTAAGAAGGTTTCAAATACTGATAAAGGTGCAATACAGGCTAAATCGCTAAGAAGTATAGAGTTTTCTTTTTCTAAATATTTAGAGAGATGGATCACGCGAATATAGTCATTATGTGTCAATACTTTGTCTACAACAAGACCGTATATTGCAAATCTTAGCATATCTCGATTTACGCGAAATACAGGTTGAGCCGCGTTCGAATTATTATTTGAAAAGAGAATTCCATTTTCTGCGTTTTCTGGCGGTTTAGATAGAACTATCACCTGCAAATGTCATCACATCCTCAGACTTCTTTGTCTTTCTTTTTTTAAGAGCGTAGCCTTTTACTGCGAGGTAGGAAGCTATCGCATCGTCAATCGCACTAAGTTTTTTAGCTACACTTGATAGAATTAGTTCACTACAAGTCGGAGCTAATATTATTTCTGATTCCTTTGTTAGAGTTCTTAGGTTTATTATCATATAAAGATCTGTTTCAGACTCCGAAGAAAACATAGATAAATCACTGATTATGTCTTGCAGAACCTTCGGAGATGTTAAAGTGTACTTAGAGGGTTTAAACCATTTGCCTATACCTGCTGAAATATACTTATCTTCATTATTCTCTACTATGTAAATCATTTTATTTTTCTTAGAAAAATTACCGTTAATTTTAGTAGTTACTTTAATTTTTCTTTTGATTCCTTTATTATTTTCTACAGTATTTTTTATTCGCCCAGACAATTTATAAGTTATATATCCCGCATATCCCGCTAAAATCAACAGACTAAGCATTTTTGATATATGAAATAACACTAAGAAACCAATGCCTATAAGAATCCATTTAATTAAATTCATATTTACACCGAGCTTATTCAGAAAAAACAAATCATAAAATGCGTGTGCATGTGCATGCACATGCACACGTGTGCAAGTTTGCACATCGCTAAGTTTAAATAGGAGTAAGAAACTTAAAGCAATCCCGCAGATTTCAAAACAAAATTATCAACTGTGTATGATACCATGAGCGTTACGGGATTCAGATTAGCCTCTCTAACATTAGAGGTCATTGAAAGAAGGAAGCAAACCTTAGACTCGGCCTTTCGAAATGCCTTAGAAAAGATAGAAAGAAAAGTACCGAGCGATGTAAAGGAAGGATACCGTTATGCCCTTCTGGCCTTAGAGTATTTCCCTAAAGCGGATCTTCTATTAAGAAGAGAAGGGCTGGAAAAAACACCCCTTAGGCGAAAAAACGCTTTTCGCGTAGCTTTCGCTTTATTAAAAAGCGGACAATGCAGTAAAAATGATCTTTCAACCTTACGTGGAGGCTTACTGAGTAAAAGACTTTGGAATCTACTTTCCGAGAAAAACTTAGAATGGACTGATTATGCGTTAGAAAGGCTCCCCCTTCACCATAAATTTGCTGTTGAATACGTATCGCCTCCTTGGCTTGTCGAAAAACTTCTGGAACTTATGAGTCGCGAGGAAACGTTAAAGCTTCTCAATGCAATGAAAAAACAGCCAACGTGGATAAGGATAAACACAATAAAGTTTACTGAGGCTTACGTTCTCAATACTTTGAGAAAAAATAATATCATGGTTCGCAGGAGCTCAAATATTCCCTTCATGTACGAGGTTGTAACGGGGAGAGAGAAACTATCAAAGCACCCGCTTTTTGCTAGGGGCGGCTTTATAATCGAAGACAAAGGCAGCGCGGTCGTAGTGCATAGTTTGGATCCCCATAGTTATGAGACTATTTTAGACGCTGCGGCAGCCCCAGGAGTAAAAACTTCGCATGTAGCTCAATTGGCTGAGGCTAGGATTATAGCTGCCGATCTATCCTATAAAAGGATTAAAGAAATGATTAAGATATTTAGCAGGTTAGGCATTAATAATGTAGACATAATTCGCACTGATTCCTCTCTCCCTCCTTTCACGAAGAAATTTGATAAAATACTTTTAGATGCGCCTTGCACGAATACTGGGTCGCTGGGCTCCGATCCCGGGCTTAGATTAGCTCTCTGGAAGAAACCGCTCATAGAGAAATATTCTACACTTCAAAAAAAGCTGCTAGCCGCATTGCTCATGTACGTAAAAAAAGGAGGAAAATTAATATACGCCACTTGCTCCTTGCTGCCAGAAGAGGGGGAAGAAGTTATAGCTCCCCTTGTCGAAAAAGTCAAATTAGACCCTCCCCCCTTCGGCTCCCCTGGATATAGTAGATACGTCTTCTCGGAGAAGGTGAGAAGGCTTTTCCCGCATAAGGATAGGACAATAGGATTTTTTATAGCGAAAATTGTATACTAGTTTCGATGCCTATCTTCTTCGTAAAAACTTTAAAGGGATTAGAAAGAGTCGTTGCCTCTGCTATACGGGAAATGGTTCCATCTGTGAAGTGTATGCCGCGACCGCATGGCTATAAAGGAATAGTGTTAGTTGAAACCGAGGAAGGCGTTCTAAGCGAATTAAAGGAGATTCCCGAAGTAGAAAAGGTCTTTAAAGTGCTAGCGGTATCTCCCGCAAATTTAAAGGATATAGCAGAAAGTGCGGCAGAAATTGCTAAGGAAAGAATCGATCAGAATGAAAGCTTTGCCGTAAGAACCACACGGCGAGGAAGACATAGCTATACTTCACTGGATGTTAATGTAGCAGCTGGCGCTGCAGTACAAAAGGCTACAGGCGCTCTCGTAAACCTAACATTTCCAGATAAAATAGTTCTTATCGAGATAATAAATGAGAAAGCATACATCGGAATCATTGATGGAAAGGAGGAACTAAAGAAGAAGTATCCCGGAAAGCCGGAAGTAGTAAGCCTGCTTAAAAAAATTTCCATCGCGCAAATACCCTATACTGGACCGTTATCCGCAGCAAAGAATTTGGGGCTGAGAATAGGCAGGGCAGTGCAAACTTTTGAATTGCAAGAGTATGTCGTTGCTCCAATAAAACCCCTGGAAGTCGAAGAGTTAAACGCTTTTCTTTCTGGCCTTTTGGAGGGAGTTAAATCCCGACTAGAAATCCAGAGAAGGTCTTATGCAAGAGAAGTTAGGGCTGTGCCTTTGAGGCTTCAAGACATGTATCAGTTCGTAAGAGATAGAAAAGAAGAGCCAATTATAGCTACGTCAACTAGGGGGAAAGTAATTACCGAGGTGGAAGATTCACTCTATGAAATAGTTGCAAAAAGTAAAAGAGTAAACGTTTTAGTCGGTGCCAGAGAGGGTATACCGACCGGAATATTGAGACAAGCTTCCCTAGTAATAGACGTAGCCCCCGGTGTAACGCTTTCAACAGATACTGCATTGCCAGCGATCATCTCAGCAATAATATTGACTGTTTTAAGGAAGATTACTTCTTCAAAAGAATAAAACGCGGAGGCAAGATCCTCTCACTTTTACACTTTGGGCATCGGCTAGGCTTTCTAATTCTCTTTAGATTCTTAAAGACATAGCCGCATTGCATGCATTTAGGAGGCTCATACATTATTCTCATCATTCCTCCGCTTTTTCTCTCAACAGTTTTTGCTAAATGCACTAGCTCCTCGTAGAGACGTTTACGCTCCCTTACAGGAATCTCGAGTGCTGCACCGATTTCATCCACAGTGAGAGGGCTGTCGGCTTCTTCTAACACTTGTAGTATGCGTTGCCTCAATGTTTCCATGAGAATGTTAAGGGAAAAAGAGAATTTTTAGGTTTTGGGGCGGAACTTTATCCCGTATTCTATTATACCTTCCTTCCCCTGTTCTCTATATTTCCTGAATACCGCTTCTACTTCGACACCCTCCTCTAATTGACTTTCACCAACATCAGTGATCTGCGCCAATACTCTAGTGCCATCTATCAACTCAACTATACCCACAACGTACGGCGCATACTCAACAAAATCCGAGGGAGGCACCCTTATAACCGTGTAATACAACAGCTTTCCTTCCCGCGGAAGGTGAACCTTCTCGACTTCTTCGCTTCCACACCTAGGGCATATGTGCCTAAATGGGTAAAAGCTTTTGCCGCATTTCTTGCATTTGCCCCCTATAAGCCTGTACTTTATTGTTCTTTCTCTCCATACTCGGGGTATACTATTAGCTTTTACCATCTCATCTCACCCTCCTAAAAATATTAACAGAAACAGTGCCGCCTACTCCACCCACGTTCTGCGCTAGCGCTACTTCCGCGTTGTCAACTTGGTTTTTACCTGCTTCTCCTTTAAGCTGCGTTACTGCGTCATATATTTGGTATATTCCTGTAGCACCTACAGGATGCCCCCGAGCTTTTAGCCCTCCCATGAGGTTCGTTGGTATTTTGCCGCCAAGCTCGATTTCCCCTTCTTTTACCAGCTTCCATCCCTCCCCTTTCTTTGCAAAACCCAGATCCTCAAGATGTATAACACCTAGTATAGTGAAAGCATCATGTACCTCTAGGACGTCGACGTCGGAAGGCGATATTTTAGCCATCTTATAGGCTTTTTCAGCCGCTCTAACTGTTGCCCGCAAGGTAGTCAGATCGTCCCTATCATGCAAGCTAAGTATATCTGTGGCAATAGTAGAAGCAGCTACCTCTATCTTAACCTCGTTATTAGCTTCCTTTAAACATTCTTCTGAGCAAAGCACTACGGCGGCCGCGCCGTCGCCCGTTGGAGCACACTCCAGCAATCTAATGGGATCAGCTATTAATGGAGACTTTAGCACGTCCTCTAAAGAGATTTCCCTTCTGAACTGTGCAAGCTCATTATTGACAGCATATTTGTGGCCGTGAACAGCGAACAGCGCAATATCCTCCTGTTTGGCCCCGAACTCTTTCATGTAGGCTCTATAAACTAACGCGTTTAGACCAACAAAAGAGGCGCCAGTAAATGCAACGTAGTCCTGATCATCTGCCATTATAAGCGCTGCCGTGACGTCGCCCGTTAATGCATCTGACATCTTTTCTACGCCCAAAGCTATTACGCAATCATACATTCCCGAAGCAACTGCCAGGTAAGCGCTATGAAATGCAGCTCCTCCGCTGGCGCATGCAGCTTCAACCTTTGAAGCGGTTATGCCAGGTATTCCCATCCACGTTGCAAACAAGCTTCCCAGATGCTCCTGTCCCTGAAGAACGCCCGAGGACATGTTTCCAATAAATGCTGCCTGGATCTTCCTTTTCTCAATATTTGAGTCTTCTATTGCTTTTTGAGCTGCTTTTACCAAGAGTTCTCTCAGGGATATCTCCCAATGCTCCCCTATCTTTGTGGCTCCTATGCCAGCTACGTATACTTTTCTCATCGTCTCTCACCTCATTATTTTGCCCCTAAACTTTGCATATGTCGCGTAGTCCACGTATATCCTGCGATCGATGTAATTTTCAATGAGCGGAGCTAAACTCCTCTTTTGTTCAAGAAGCTCGGTCGTAACTAAGCTTATTGCATCGCTACCAGCACCGCTTCCAAAAGACACTACAAGTATCCGCTCGCCTGCTTTAGCCTTATCTAAAACCGCTGCTAAGCCTATCATAGACGAGGCGGCGTAAGTATTTCCGATAATGCCAGATAAAAGCCCAGCAGTTACCTGTTCCTTGCCGAATCCTAGCTTTTTAGCAACTCTAAAGGGAAATTTCAAGTTTGGTTGATGAAACACCACATAGTTGAAGTCTTGGGGGGCTAGACCGGCCTCGCTCATTAATCCTCGCGCAGCCTCAACTATATGCTTAAAATAGGCGGGGTCTCCCGTAAAGCGTCCACCATGTCTAGGATATTTTTGCCCCTCACGGCGCCAAAAATCGGGAGTATCCGTTACATAGGAATATGTGGCTTCTATTTCTGCCAGAGCTTCCTCGCCTTTTCCGACGATAAATGCCGCTGCTCCGGCGGCAGCCGTAAATTCTAAGGCATCTCCAGGCCTGCCTTGAGCGGTATCAGTTCCAACTGCAAGCCCGTATTTTATCATTCCACTACCTACCAGACCTATAACGCTCTGGAGCGCAGTCGTTCCCGCTCTGCAAGCAAATTCCATGTCTATAGCTATTAGTTGCGGCGTTATGCCTAAAGCTTCCGCAATTACTGTTGCCGACGGCTTAACGGCATATGGGGGGCTTTCCGAGCCCACGTAGACAGCTCCTATTTCTTCGGGTGATATTTGAGCCCTTTTTAGGGCATTGTATGATGCTTCATATGCCATTGTAAGAGAATCTTCATCTAAGCCGGGCACGCTTTTCTCCTTTATAGGCCACGTAGATTTGCCCCATACCCTAGCTATTTCTTCGTTTTTTATTCTGTATATGGGTACGTACGCTCCATAGCCTACTATTCCCACCCGCTGCGATGTTTTCATCGACATCTGCCTCCATCTATTTTCACGATTGTTGAACTGTAGATAATAGTGAGTCGTACTCGTTAATTATTTTTACGCCTGAACTCGTGCCAATCACATCAGCTCCCAACGAAATATAAAGGAGAGCGTCCAGTGCTGTTCTTATACCTCCCGCAGCCTTTATCTTTATCCCCGAGTAGGCTGTTGCCTTCTTTATGAGCATTACGTCGCTGGGCGCTACTCCACGTGTGCCGAAGCCAGTATTAGTTTTCACGAAATCTGCTCCCGCTGATACTACTAGTTCACTCGCCTTTACTATTTCGCTTGGCGTTAATAGGGAGGTCTCTATTATTACTTTTAGAGCGGCACCGTAGCTATGCGCTATTTCCGCCGCCTTTTCTATTTCCTTCCTCACGATGTCTGTTTCCCCACTTTTAAATAATGAGATGCTCATTACCATATCGACGTCGTCCGCACCTTGCTGAATGCATCTCTCAACTTCTGCTACCTTTACTTCGCCAAGACTGTATCCTAAAGGGAAACCAACAACTGTAACCAATCTTACCTTGCCGGTAGAGACGATCTCTTTCGCCCTTTTAAGGTAAATAGGAGGAATGCAACACCCCCTAAAATTGTAGTTGACAGCTTCTTCGCATACTTGCTTCACCCTGATCCAATCAGCATTAGGCTTCAGTATAGTGTGGTCTATTCTTTTAGCTAATTCTCCTTTTGAAAGGTTCGTCTTCATTTTTCTTTTCACTCTCCTCTACAATTAAAATAAAGCGCCCAATATATCCACAGTCTTCGCACACGTAAAGTTGAGGGGTTAACCATCCACTTAAAGTTGACAAGTGAATATTTGTAGAGCCGCAGATAGGGCATCGGGCAACGCCTTTTCCAGCATTTTTTGCTTCCAACATTATGTCAAAATAATGGACATCGATTTTTCCTTGAGGAAGTTCTAGCTTCTCAAGTATTTTAGCAACATCCGATAAGGGTAAGTCAGTTTTAATAATCCATCCAGCTTCATCTTCCACTATTTTGCCTTGGAATTTTTGGCATAAAAGCTCAGCTAGGGTTTCTTCACCTACAAGTATCTCTGTCCCTTTCCTGTCTTCTTTTAGAAACACTACAATATTCATCGAGCTTCTCTGTAATAGCTATTCTTTTCACATTTAAAACAGTTAATGTAGAGACCGCGCGAAGTAGTTATATTTGTAAGTTCATAAATCAGATGTGAATAGTAATGCTGAGAAATAACAAATATAATCAAGTACCTGTTAAGCTGCGTATCTTAATATTAATTACTCACCTTGTAGTGCTGCCCTTAGCCTTTTTTGTGGGATACTCGTCTAGGCTGGATTTCATTACAGCAAGAACATTATACAATTCCTACAAGACATTTGCTACAAATCTTTTAACAAATGCTTCGGAGGTTGATGTGCTGTCCTATAGAATATTCTTCCACAACGCTAACCTTGCTATATCATGCTTTGTACCCCTTCTCGGTACTTTGAACGCTATTTACTCTGTATATATGACTGGAACCGTGCTAAAAGCTGTAAGCATGATAGAGAACGTTAAAATCTCTGTTCTATTCCACGCTCTCACTTCACCCATTTTCTGGCTCGAATTTCTCTCGATATCGATAGCCAGCAGCGAAAGCATAGTCATCACAATACTAATGATAAAAAACGGCTTTCATAAAGCGGCACAGGAGGAAAGTGGAGTCTTCTTAGGATTAGTATTATTATCTCTTTCTCTGCTATTATTATCAGCTACAATAGAAAGTATAGAAATATTGGGAGCACACATAGCCATTTGAGGAAAGCGCCTAGTCAGCTATAGGAGATTTTTTTAGTATGAATTAAGAAGATTCTTACGGTGAAAAACATGAGCAAAAATTTGGGCATTAAAACGCTAGATGATGTCTTAGTCGAAAACAAGACCGTGCTGGTCCGAGTGGACTTTAACTCTCCTATAGATCCCACTACCGGAAAAATTCTTGATGATTCCAGAATAAGGATGCACGCAGAAAAAACCATCAGAGAACTCGTAAATAAAAAAGCAAAAACAGTTTTGATGGCCCATCAAGGGAGAAAAGGCTCACAGGACTTTGTCAGCTTGCAGGAACACGCAAAAGTCCTTTCTAGCATTTTGGGCCTAAATGTTAAGTTCGTAGACGACATTTTCGGCGAAAAAGCAAAAAACGCGATAAGTAACCTCTCGCCAGGCGAAGTCCTACTCCTAGAAAATGTTCGCTTCTGGGACGGAGAAACCAAAAAAGCGCCAGCCGAAGAACATGCAAAAAGCGAAATGGTAAGAGAACTAGCACCCCTAATAGACGTATACGTTGTCGATGCTTTCGCTGCCGCACATAGGCTACACGTTTCGATGGTCGGCTTTGCGCCAGTCGTGAAAGAAGTGGCCATCGGCCGCGTCATGGAGGCCGAGCTAACCGCACTAAAAAAAGTAAGAGAACAACCAGAACATCCCTGCGTATACATTCTTGGCGGCGCCAAAGCCGAAGATGCAGCTGATGTGGCAAAAGCAGTTCTCTCCCAAGGAATAGCGGACACCGTGCTCACAGGAGGCTTAGTGGCAAACCTATTCCTTTATGCTAAAGAGATAAACATCGGAGATGTAAATATAGAAGTGCTGGCCAAGAAGGGATTCCTCGATTTACTTCCCAAAATAAAGGAGCTTTTAGAGGAATACGGAGATAACATCCTACTACCTCAAGACCTCGCAGTAGATATCCAAGGAAAAAGAAAAGACATACCTATAGAAGAACTTCCAACAGAATATCTAATAAAAGATATTGGAGAAAAAACCGCCAACGATTACGGAAAAATAATTTCAACATCAAAAACCGTGGTAATGAATGGCCCCATGGGAATTTACGAGGAGGAGCCCTTCAGCATCGCCACAAGGATAATGTTTGAAGCCATGACAAAGAACGGCGTATTCTCGCTAATAGGTGGCGGCCACACGCTAGCAGCAGCCAAAAAGCTAGGCTTCATAGATAAGGTAAGCTTCGTAAGTAGCGGCGGAGGTGCATTAATGGAATACCTCAGCAAAGGCAAACTTCCAGTAATAGAAGAGCTGAAAAAGTATGGGGGCAAATGATGTCCTGGAAAATATATGAAAGAAAAACTCCAAAAACTAAATTTACACTCTTTATCGGAATACCAGACGTAGGACTTGTTGGGCCCATTTCAGCCTCCTTCCTAATAAAAACATTAAAACTGGAAACTCTTGCACTACTAGACTCAGAAATGATGCCGCCCCTATTATTATTCCACAACTCGGAGCCAACATTCCCAGTACGTATACACGGCAACGATGATATCTGCATATTAATCTCGGAAGTGGCTATACCAGTAAAAGCGATGTACCCGCTCGCTAAAATGATCATAGAATGGGCGATGGAAAAAGGTGCCGAAAAAATAGTAACGCTTAGCGGAATCCCTGTACCCAACAGGCTGGAACTTCAAACTCCGAGAGTTTATGTGACAGCGTCGAAAAAAGAATACGCGGAAGAATTAGCAAGAAACGGCGTACAACCGTTGAAGGAGGGGTTTATGAGCGGAATGCACGCCCTCATCCTTAAAGAAGCCTATATCAAAGACTTCCCAGCAATCGCGCTTCTATCAGAATCCTACTTTAACTATCCGGATCCCGGAGCCGCCGCCTCTATAATTAACGCGTTAAACACGCTATTCGGATTAAACATTGACGTGACACCTCTAAGAGAACAGGAGGAAGAAATAAGGGTAAAACTTAGAGAACTAATGAAAAGAACTCTCGAAACAATGCGCCAAGCAGGAAAAGAATACGAATACACTCTGCCCGCCATGTATGCTTAGGGGGTGAAGCTCATGGGAGAAGACTGGTTTATCGAATACATTAAAAAGATAAGAAGAGAATTTGAGAAATTGCTTTCAGAGATTGAAAGAGAACTTTACAGCCCTCTGATAGACTACCGAACAAAAACACTACAACCCTTGTATGAAATCGTTGACCTAGGTGACAAACTAATAATTCGAATAGACCTGTCCGGAGTTAAGGACCCTTCAAAAGTCTCAATTAAGGGAAGCGAAAATAGGCTTCTAGTGGAGGCTAAAATGGAGAAACCAACAAGCTTTGAAGATCTTCCTACATACGCCTGTAGATCATATAACTACTATAAAGTGGAGATTACACTTCCATCCCCCGTCGACTTTAAAAAATCTAGAGCAAAGCTCAAACACGGAATCTTAGAGATAGAACTACCCAAAAAAATCAAATATTATAAAGTAAAAGTCGAATAAGCTCAAGCTATATTTCTTAATTTTTCAAGAAGCTCTCCTACTGTTTTTATTTCGACTATTGCTAAAGGTATTCCTTCTCGCTTAGCGACCTCAATACCCAAGGGATCTACCTTTTTTGTCCCATGATAAACGGTTAATGCGGGCTTTAGCCCCCCCATTCCTGCCTGCATGGCTTTTATAGCTATCATGGGACTCCTACCATAGTAAACTTTAGTAAATATAGCGGCTCTTTGCGTCGTCGCTCCATAAAGTTTAATATAATCGTAGCTAGGAACGTCTAAAACAAGTTTTATACTGTCTACAACAGTATAACCAAATAGTAAAGTGTCTTCGTATTCTTCTCCCAGAATCAGTTTCGCTCCTATCTTTTTGCAAAACTCTTTTATCGAAATAGGCTTACTGAACTCCCTCATGTCTAATATTGCTTCATACAGTTTATGTGAGCCGAGAAAAAGCCGCAGCAAAGTGTTCAAAGCTGGTCTACCGCGTTCAACGTCGATTTGAACTAATGAGTCTACAAATCTTTTAATAAACTTAGCCCCGGGAGATTTTCTTCGTCCACTTTCATAATCGCTAATCACCGACGCTGAAACGTTCATCCGCTCAGCTATATCCATCTGAGAGATATTGAAGAGCCCTCTCCACTTTCTCATAGCCTTGCCTGGATTATCAGAGAATACTATATCTCCCGCAATTTTCGCTTTAATTTCGTATAATAAATAATCCTCGGACAAGGCGTTCACCAATCGACATCTGTCCAAGTTAAAAAACCATGTGAACTATTTAAGCCTTCTTTCAGATTCTCGTTCTTCGAAAAAAATAATTCACAATTCTGTAGTAATCTATTGACGCTATGAAGACGCTCGGAAGAGCTGATTATTGATGAACCCGCGCAGGTCGGAGCGTCAATAAACTACTTTATTGTTGTATTTTCCCTCGTTCTCCTTATATTTCTCCCATTGTAACTTAATGTGGTAGAAAAAATGACCGTAAAAGTTGGTATAAACGGCTTCGGGAGAATTGGTAGACTATTCTTCAGAGCAGCCCTAAAAAACGAAGAATTCTGGAAATATTATGATATAGTGGCAGTAAACGACCTCGCAGACGCTAAAATGCTCGGACACCTATTGAAATACGACTCAGTTCACGGCATCTTACCCCTCGATGTCGAAGTAAAAGAAAACAAGATAATTGTAGGAGACAAAGAGCTAACAGTAGTAAGCCAGCCTGATCCCGCCAAGCTACCCTGGAAAGAGCTGGGAGTAGAACTCGTATTGGAGTCTACTGGCAGGTTCAGAGATCGAGCCGGAGCCTCCAAACACTTAACAGCCGGAGCTAAAAAAGTAGTCATATCCGCTCCAGCAAAACAGCCAGACGTAACCATAGTAATGGGAGTAAACCACGAAAAATATGACCCTGAAAAGCATACCATAATTTCTAACGCATCGTGCACTACTAACGCCTTTGCGCCCCTAGTGAAGGTTCTGAAAGAAAACTTCGGCTTAAATCAAGGTATGATGACCACTGTCCATGCCTATACAAATGACCAGAGAATGTTAGACTTAGTTCACAGGGATCCGCGCAGAGCTAGAGCAGCGGCAATAAACATTATACCGACAACTACTGGCGCCGCTAAAGCCATAATGGAGATATTCCCCGAGCTAAAGGGTAAGCTGCACGCAATTTCGATAAGAGTACCCGTAGCAGATGGCTCCCTTGTGGACTTCGTCGCAGAATTAGAAACCGAAGTAACTGCAGAAGAAGTAAATAAAGCATTCAAGAAAGCTGCGGAAGGCGAGCTAAAGGGCATATTAGAATACGTAGAAGCGCCGATCGTAAGCCAAGACATAATCGGAAACCCGCACTCGTCGATATTTGATGCCCTCTCTACAGCAGTCGTAGGCGAAAAGGGTAAACTAGTAAAGATACTATCGTGGTACGACAACGAGTGGGGCTTCAGCAACAGGTTAGCAGACTTAATGATAATGATGTACAAGAAAGGCAGCTTCTAAACAAGCCGAGGAGATTTAAAGAGTATTTTTCCTTTTTTTACATTTTTAACCAAAATAATGCGGTGAAAAGGTACATATTTTCTTTTGCCCCCAATATTTACGTCCACACCGCGTGACCATACCTTTAAAATCTGAGTCCCATAAAATTCTTCTCTATCCCCCGGCGCCCCTCTCGATACGTAACAAACTATTATCTCTGAAGGATCAATGCTGGGATCCCAAAGTATCCTGTTAAAAAGATCCCGCAACGGATTACTTGGCAAGCTTTACACGCCTCCTATAACCCGCTTCAAGAAGAACCTTTGCTGCTCCTCTCTTTAGCCTATTTCTAGCTTTAGCATACGATTCGGCTTTAAGCTCTAAATAATAACCATTAATTATCGCATTGTATACGCGCGTCTTCAAAAGGCGCGACGCGACGTTCTTTACTTCATCAAGATCAATAATTACTTCTATATTTCTACAGTCAACCGGACAACGCGTACAAAATCTTCCTTCAATCCAACATAATCCCGCACAGGGAACCTTATTACCAGTGGAAAGATAGGCTGCGTAGGTATTAGCACAGCACGCAGAAAAGAAAAACTCCAACTCCATTTCTCGTGCTGCTTTGGCAGCAGCCCGCTTCAAATCAAGGCTGTCTATAGATATTTGCTTTCCCGACTTAAGAAAACGTGGGATTCGACGAGTCAGCTCCTCTTGGTTGACGTAATTCCTTATTCTCGCTAGTATCGAAGGCGACAATCTAAGGCTTCCAAATAAGGCTCCTACAGCTCCATGCTCTTTTGCAAGTTTAAGAATTTCGTTTATCTCTCTGTCCGTTATTCCGGGAAGTATTGGACGAACGAATACTATCGGGTATAATCCAGCTAAACGCAAAGCCTTCATTGAATCGAATCTTTCTTCGGGTGAAGCCGCTCCTGGTTCAAGTTCTTTCCACTTCTTCAATGTAACAATTGTGGTTAAAGGGCTGAGGGCGTATCCCCTAAACTTTGATAGGGATGCAATGTATTTCTTTGCACTAAGCTTTGTAGAGAACTGGATAGGATTTCCGAGCCATTTCTTAAACGACAGAAGCACCTGAATAGTTAGGTTACTTCCCAGAGGATGAAAAGGCTCGCCGAGGCTTCCTACAGCCAGATAGGTCCCCGTTCTTCCGGGCAAAAAGTATGGGTTGTACAGCAGAGCTAGGGAGAATTCGTCGGGCTGAAGGCTGTAAACTCGAGCTTCGCTGGTGTTTACACCTATATCAGGTAGATAGCAGTACTTGCACCTACCAGTACATCCAACAACGGTATGTATGGTCAATCCGCAAGGCCTGGGCTTTCTCTTCGCGTGGTAATCTGAAGCAGCTCTTCTAGCACTTTCTTCACCTAACTTTCTCTCAAGTTCAAGCCGTAGTAATTCTTTTCTTTGTAACATTTCTTCAAGTGATAGTTTGAGTTTCACGGGATCTCCTCTTCGGCTTTTTTAGACGATTTTACTATTTTCTTGATTACGTGTTCCGGTAGGGCTATGTCTTCCCTGCGCGCTTCAACTGGTCCCAAAACAGTTAGTCCTTTTCCATCTATGATAGCTATTTCATGCATCCGTAGGTCATGGTCTGTTTGTCTCATTTTTTCGATTATTACGTACCTTTTTAGAATACCTTTTTTTAGGGAGCGGCGGAATCGTATGATTCCGTCCGCGACATGTTCGACGCCAAAGCCGAACGCCTCAGATGTTGTTATAGCGTATTGCGATGTAGCGAGCACCGTAAAGTTCCACTGGTATAGTATTTTTTTAAGCATATATGAGTAGCGCCTAGCCATTGCGGGCTTATCAAGCCAAAAAGCAGATAAGCTGTCTATAACAAGCCTTACATGCTCATATCCCATCCTCCTTTTTATTGAAATGAGTTTCTCAACCAATTCCTCTGGATTTAGAGATGTGAGAGTATAGGGGTCTCCGCGCGGTCTCATTAAAGCATCTATGATGACGAGCTGTTCTTTCTCTATATATTCACTATATTTCATACCGAATTGCTCGGCCTGTCTAATTATTGACTCACGGCTCTCCTCGGTAGTAACGAAGATCGCTTTTTCGCCTCTTCTTAATCCGGCATAGATAAAATGCATGCAAAATATTGTTTTTCCGCAGCCAGGCTCGCCTACTACAGCTACAAAAAAACCTTTAGGAATTCCTCCTTTCAGCATTTCGTCGATTTTTACGACGCCAGTCGACAGTCTCTCAATTTCCATCTATATACGAATTTATATAGGTAAAATATTATTTCTATTTTTACCTATATCCTGGTCTACTGCTTACAAGCATAGGTAATGTTAGTTCCCTTCTCGGGAAGCCCGCGGTTCTTTCTTTAAGTAATTTGATAAGCTCCTCGATTGAAAGCTTTTCAACCTGGCCTTTTTCTCTTATCCTTACGCTTAGTTTTCCTTCTTTTATCTCTTTATCGCCCATTACAGCTATATATGGTATCCAGCGTGTTTCGGCATCGCGTATTCTTTTCGATATGCTTTCCTTTCTATCGTCAATATCTACTCTAAAGCCTTTTTTAGATAAAACTTCAGCTATTTCTAGACATTTTTCTACGTGCTCTTCGCCTACAGGTATAAGGCGAACTTGTATGGGTGAGAGCCAAACGGGGAGCATAGGAGGTTTTCCTTCACTTTCCATAGCAACGGCTGTGTCTAGGACGGCATAAATATATCGCTCGACAGAGCCGATAATTGCGGTATGAATTATTACTGGATATTTTTTCTCGCCGTTTTCGTCCGTGAAGGTTATTCCGAACCTTTTAGCGTTTCCTACGTCTATTTGGAATGTTCCGATTTCTCTAGGTCTGCCTAACTGATCAATGATATTGTACTCTATGTTTATAACCCAATAATATTTGCCTTCAGGTACGAAGTGGAGAAGCACAGGCTTTCCTTCTCTCCTTACTAGTTCAAGAACATAATCTCTATTTTCTTCAAGAAAGCTTTTAGTAATATTATATATGGAAACATAATCTCTTCCGAGCTTCTTAATTTCCTCATAGATTTTTTCGTGGATTTTCAGCGTCACTTTCTTTGCCTCTTCAACATCGCGCGTGAAGACGTGGAAATCTGGCATGTAGAATTTTCTCATTCGGAAACACAATAGAAGCTCGCCTGGCTGCTCCAGCCTATAGCTGTCCGCGAGCTCATACGCCCCAAAGGGTAGATTGCGGTAGCTTATCACCCAGTCCTTTATCATTGCAAATTGCTGGTGACATGCCGCATACCTAAGAACAAATTTTTTGTCTCCCACCTTAAGGGTATATAGCCTGTCACCGAAAAGCTCCGCGTGCTGCTTTACAGGCTTAAACGAAAGGTCAAACATGTTTGTGCCTTTGACCTCAAAAACCGGTAAGCCAATGCTTTTAACGCAGTCCCACGCATACTGGGAAACGAGGTTAAGTATTATTGTTGCTTCTGGTCCATACCGCATATGTCCTACGTCGCTCATAGGCTCCCACTCGATGCCGAATTTCTTGCAGTATTCTAGGTATTTCGGCTTTGCTTGCGTCTCAGTACCTGGTTTTTTTAGCGCTTCTCTTTCAACCAATATTCTGAAATCTTTCGGCGCCTTTTCTAAATCGTATTCTTCTAAAGAGTACAGTGCACCTTCGGGAGTTAAAATAGCGTACTCCTCGGTTGGCTTTTTCTCCAAGTCTTCAGCGGCTATGTGTCGCGAAAGTTCGGCTAAGGGATGCCCATGACATCTCATTTCGAAGCGTTTGTACCAGCCGAATGGAGCGCGGTGTACCTCAAAACCAAGCAACGATAATTTTTCCTCAAGTTTCTTTAAAACTTCTAGTGCCACGTCC
>Ga0190337_1000010_pt1 | contig 33523 bp, 29 predicted proteins | sample 4872041011_MG_FD_161677 | JGI IMG/M metagenome (GOLD analysis project Ga0190337, IMG submission 161677) | Hydrothermal vent sediment bacterial communities from Southern Trench, Guaymas Basin, Mexico - 4872-04-10-11_MG | ecosystem: Environmental > Aquatic > Marine > Hydrothermal vents > Sediment ...
AAACTAAAAATAGCTGAAGAAAAAAAACCTATTAAAGCCATATCTAAAGAGATAAAAGAAGAATTTACAAGTTTTAAACCTTCATAAAGACCTGCTCCAAGAATAAGAGGAGCACCTGCTAAAAAGGAAAATTTAGCAGAAACTTCCCTTTTAAGTCCTAATAAAAGACCTGCTGAAATAGTAATTCCACTGCGAGATGTTCCTGGAATAAGAGCTAATGCCTGAAATAAACCTATAATTAAAGCTTTAGTATAGGTTAAATTTTTAATCTCAAATTGTTTTTTTCCAAAAAATTCTCCTAAAATCATAGGGATACTCATTATAATTAAACTTAATGCTACAACCAATGGAATTCTAAAATATTCTTCTACTATATGTTCAAAAAGTAAACCAGCTATTCCTCCTGGTATTGCTGAGATTACTATAAACCATTTATAATTCCAGATTTCTTTTAAGTCTTTCCAAAAATAAACAATTATAGCTAAAAAGGAACCTAAATGAATAAAAGCATCAAAAGAAAGTGAAGAAAATAAATTAAAAAGTCTTTGAGCTAAAATCAAATGTCCTGTGCTTGAAATAGGAAGGAATTCTGTTAATCCTTGAATCAAACCAAGAAAAATTATTTCAAAAAAATTCATTTAGATAATTCAATTAAAGATATCTTTTTTTACGAAGAATAAAAAAAAGAAAAGCACATAAAAATATAGTTAAAAAATTTACAATATAAAAAGCATGAGGAGAACCTTTAAAGGGAGGTAAGTGTTGGAAAGGAAGAGGTATATTCATTCCATACATACTATAAATTATGGTAGGTATAGAAAGAATTATGGCTATGCTTGCTAAGAACTTCATAATTAAATTGAGGTTATTATTTATAACAGAGGTATATGCATCCATTGTTCCAGCAACAATATTTAGAAAAACTTTTGTCATTTCTATTGCCTGCTTATTTTCAATCTGAACATCTTCAAGCAATTCCATCTCTTCTTCAGTTAAACGGATATATCTTCCACTCTGGATCTTGGTAAGAACTGTATCATTTCCCTGTAAAGAAGTATTGAAATAAGTAAGAGTTTTTTCTATACTTAACATTTTTAAAATTTCCTCATTTTCAATAGCTCTAAAAACTTCTTCTTCATATTCTTCAAGAGTTTTATCTATCTGGCGTAAAAGTTTTATATAAAGGGAAGTTACAGCTAATATAAAATTTAGAGTAAAATAAACAGGTCTATTTAAATCAAAAACTTTGCTCCTATTAGCCAAAGTTATAAATTCTTCAAATATAGGATGATCCTTTAAACAAACTGTAATTATGTTTTCTTCAGTTAAGATAATACCAATTGGAATAGTTTCATATTTTATGAATAAACCTCTTGAAACTACATCTGGAACTCTTAATATAATCAGAATTTGCTGCTCTTCTTTTTCTATACGAGGTCTTTCCTCTTCATCTAAAGGATATCTTAAAAACTCTGGAAGAATGCGAAATTTCTTTTCTATATAGGAAATTTCTTCTTCTGAAGGATTAAACAAACAGATCCAAGTATTAGGATAAGGTTTTTCTGCAGGAACAAATAAACCCTTTTCAGATTTGTAAATTCTGAACATTCAGCCATTTCCTATCTACAAATTATTATGCTCCGCCTATTACCTCTCCAAGTTTGAAAATAGGTAAATAAAGAGCAATTAAAATACTACCAACTACTATTCCAAGAATCACTATAAGTATAGGTTCTATAAGGGTTGATAAAGTATTTACTGTTCTATCAACTTCTTCCTCAAAAAAATCAGCTACTCTATTTAACATGTCTTCTAATTTACCAGTAAGTTCTCCAACTCTTACCATTTCAACTAAAAGATAAGGGAAAACTCCTGTATAAAACATAGGATCAGCAATAGACTGCCCTGCAGAAACATTTATCTTAACTTCTTCCATAGCTTTCTCCAAAACCTTATTTCCTGAAGTTTCCCCTGCAATAGTTAAAGCCTGAAGCAATGGAACACCTCCACCAACAAGATTAGCAAGAGTTCGAGCTATTCTTGCTACTGCAGCTTTGTGAAAAAGTTCTCCTAAAATAGGAAGATGCAAAAGTATTTTATCAGTATTATATTTTCCTCTTTCTTTTGTCCGATAATATTTAATTCCTACAATACTTCCTACTAATAATATAATAAAAGCTAAAAGGATTTTCCAAAAATTACGACTGATATTAATTAAAATTTGAGTTGGTAAAGGAAGAGCATGTCCTGCACTTTCATAAATTTCTGCAAATTTAGGAATCACAAATAGCATTATAATTGAAATTACAACTATAGTAACTATTATTATAACTGAAGGATATACCATAGCATGTTTTACTTTTCCTTTTAAACTCATTATTCTTTCAAGATGAGCTGCCAGTCTTTTTAAAACTATATCAAGATTTCCACTTGATTCTCCAGATCTTATCATTTGGATATAAAGATTATCAAATACTTTAGGATATTCTGCTAAAGCATCACTTAAAGAACTTCCCATTTCTACTTTTAATTTAATATCATGAAGAACTTTTTTAAAATAAGGATTTCTTTGTTGTTCTTCTAAAATTTCTAAACTTTTTACAATAGGAAGACCCCCTTCCAAAATAACTGCAAATTGACGGGTAAAGGTTGCAAGATCTTTATCTGAAACAGATTTTCTTGTAAAAATTCTAAATGTTCTCTCTTTTTTAGGCTGGATTTTAGTTGGAATTATATTTAAACGTCTTAAATAAACTTCTACAAGTTGAGGATTAGGAGCCTCTAAAGCACCTTTTCTTACTTCACCTGTAATTGATTTTCCCTGCCATTCAAAAACAGGCATTTTTACTTACCTATCCAGTAGTTTGGAGCTTCTTTTAAAATATTAACATCATGAACATGACTTTCTTTATATCCAGCTGGTGTAATTTTTATAAATTTAGCTTTTTTCCTTAGTTCTTCAATGGTTTTACATCCACAATATCCCATTCCTGATTTAAGTCCACCTATTAACTGATAAATCATATTAGAAACAGGACCTCTATAAGGAACTCTCCCTTCTACTCCTTCAGGAACAAATTTGGATATATCTTCTGCTTCTTGACCATATCTTTCTCTTGCTCCAGCTTTAAACATAGCAGAAAGGGAACCCATTCCTCTATAAATCTTATAAGTTCTTCCTTCATAAAGGATTGTTTCTCCTGGAGCTTCTTCTGTTCCAGCAAAAAGATTTCCTATCATTACAGCATGAGCACCTGCTGCAATGGCTTTGGTAATATCTCCTGAAAATCTTATTCCTCCATCAGCTATTACAGGAATTCCGTATTTATTTGCTATTACAGCACAATTATGAATAGCTGTTAATTGAGGAACTCCTGCACCTGCTATTATTCGAGTAGTGCAAATAGAACCAGGACCTACTCCTACTTTTATTCCATCTGCTCCTGCTTTAATAAGCGCTTCTGCTCCCTCAGGAGTAGCTACATTTCCTGCTATAAGTTGACAATCAGGAAAATGATATTTTATTTCAATAATAGTTTCTATAACATTTTTAGTATAACCATGTGCAGAATCAATAAAAAGAACATCACAATCTGCTTTTAAAAGGGCTTCTGCTTGCTCAAGTCTATTTTTACCAACTCCTATAGCTGCTCCTACTCTTAATCTTCCAAGTTCATCCTTACAAGCATTAGGATATTTTTTTATTTTTTCTATATCTTTTATAGTTATAAGCCCTTTTAAACAGAAGTTATCATCTACAATTAAAAGTTTTTCAATTCTATGTTCATGCAAAATTTTAACAGCTTCATCTAAGGTTATACCAGGTTTAGCAGTAATGAGATTCTCTCTTGTCATTACTTCTTTAACAGGTTTTTCAAAATTTGTTTCAAATCTAAGATCTCTATTAGTTACAATTCCAACTAATTTTTTTTTAGGTCCTTCTACAATAGGTATCCCAGAAATTTTAAATTCTTCCATTAATTTTAAAACTTTCTTTATAGGCGCATCTGGATTAACCACCACTGGATCATAAATCATTCCACTTTCAGATTTTTTGACTTTCTCTACTTCCTTAACCTGCTCTTCTAAACTCATATTTCTATGAATTACTCCTAAACCACCCTCCCTTGCGATACTTATTGCCATCCTACTTTCAGTAACAGTATCCATAGCAGCAGAAAGTAATGGAATATTAAGCTTGATTTTAGGCGTAATGTAAGTTGAAACATCTACATCCTTTGGCAAAACTTCTGAATAAGAAGGAACTAATAATAAATCATCAAAAGTATAAGCTTCATAAAGAATTTCAAGCATAGAAAAAAACTTTATTTAAAATTTTTATGATTGGGTAAATAATTATAATCCTCAATTAAAGAAAGTAAAGTTCCTTCTAAAATTCCATATTCATTAAGAAGCATCCTATCTTTATTAAAATGTTCCAATATTCCAGAATAGATTAAAAAACCAGGTAAAACTATGTCTTCTCTACCTTCTTCCATTCCTTTTACTCTTTGCAATCTTTCTAAATCAAAATTGGAAAGTTTTTTTATAAGTTTTTCCAATCGATCTTTTGTTATTCTGTGTCCATGCAATTTTTCAGGAATATATTTACTGAGTTTTAGATCAAGCCCACCAAGAAGACTTGCTGTTCCTCCTGTAATAATTAACTCTTGTGGATTATCTACAGGAAGTAAAGATATCTTTTCTTTTACATAATCCTTTAATGACTTTATAACTTTAGGATTTAATGGATATCTTAAATCAAATATTTCCTTTAAAACAACTGCTCCTAAATCAATACTTTTACACCATTCTATTTTACCATTTTTAATATACGCAAATTCTGAAGAGCCTCCTCCAACATCAATAGTAATAAAATTTTCTATATTAATACCAAGCTCTTCTAATCCCCAAATAATTCCTTTTAATGTTAATTTTGCTTCTTTTTCAGGAGAAATTACTTCAATCTTAACCCCTGTCTCTTTTTTAGCTTTTTCAATAAATTCTTCAGCATTTTTAGCTTTCCTAAAAACCTCTGTTCCTATAGCCTTATATTTTTCAATTCCATACTTAAAAAGTTCTTCTTTAATTTTTTTTAGACCTTCAAGACCTCTTTTAAAAGCTTCAGAAGAAATAATCTTTTTACTGCCAAGTCCTTCTCCTAATCTTACATTTTCTCTTTTTTTAATTAAAAAATATACATTTCCATCAACTACTTTACCTACACAAAATCTAAAAGTCTGAGTCCCAAGATCTAAAGATGCTAAAGCTGAAGTGTTTAATCTTTTTTTAAATTCTTTACCAACTTTAAATAAAACTCTATATTTTTCTTTAACATAATAATTTTGTTTATTTTTGGGGTTTTTAAAAATTATTCCCTTAGTTTTTTTTAAAGTAAAAACCCCAAAGTCTCTTAATTCTATTCTGTTTCCTTTCTTTAATTCTTTTTTTATAATTTCAAAAAAAAGATCCACAATATAATCAATATCTTCTTTTTCAATTTCTGAAAACTTATAACTTAATTTTTCAATTAACTCTTTTTTAGTCATAATTAATTACTTACTATATACCAAGGCTTAAGAAAAAATGATTCTAAAATTAAAGAACTTTTTTCTTCTAAAATTTTAGATAAAAAGCCTTTTTTCTTGGGCATAAAAACTAATTTTGCTTCAGAAATTTTAGCCATTTTTTTAGCTTCTTCTACAGCATCCCAAAAATTACCCATTTTATCTACCAATCCTAAAGATTTTGCTTCTTCTCCAGTAAAAATTCTTCCATCTGCAAAACTTTTAACTTTCTCTATAGAAATTTTTCTTTCCTCTGAGATAGCCTTTATGAACTGATCATGTATAAGCTTTACTTTTTTAGTTAAATATTTTTTCTCTTCAGGAGTTAAAGGTCTATAAATAGAACCTGTATCTTTATAAGCCCCACTTTTAATAGTTTCTGATTCTATTCCAATTTTTTTCAAAAGTTTTTCTATATTAGGTATTTCTAAAACTACACCAATGCTACCTGTAATAGTTCCAGGGGAGGCGAATATTTTAGTTCCTCCTAAAGCAACATAAAGAGCTCCTGAAGCAGCTACACTTCCCATAGAAACAATTACTGGCTTCAGATTTCTTGTTTTTTTTAACTCCTCAAAAATCTCCTGAGAAGCTCCTACTGAACCACCTGGAGAATCTATTCTAACTACTATAGCTTTTATACTTTTCTTTTTAGCCATTTCTTTTATTGCTATAAGATACTCTTCAGCATCTAAAATAATTCCTTTTATTTGTAAAATCCCAATCTGAGGTTTACCAAAATCTTTTTCTTTTCCTTTGAAAATTATAAGTAAAGAAATAATAAAACTTAGTAAAATAAAGAAAACAACCAATCCACCAATAAATGCTAATCCATAAACAAGCCAAGGTCTTTTCATTATTTAACCTTTTTTAATTGATTCAATTTTTCAATAAGTATATCCCCAAGAGTTATTACTGAAGCTTTTTGAGGTTTTATCCTATACTCTTCTATTTCTTTATTTTCAAGATCTTCCAAGTATTTCATATATGAAATTTGAATTTTCTTTTGCTCTGGATCAAATACAATTATTTTTCCTTTTATTTTGTCTCCTATTTTAAATCCTTCTAACTCTGTAATATCTTTCTTATAAAAATTTCTTTTATTGTCTTTTAAAAACTCTTTTAAAGGCATAAATGCTGTTATTTCAGGAGTTAATCCTACTATTAAGCCCTGAGGCAAAAATTTTTCTATTACTCCCTCTACAATATCTCCTACTTTATAAATCTTACTTGCCTTTATCCAAGGATCTGGTTCAAGCTTTCTCAAACTTAAAAGCATTTTTCTTTCAGAAGGTTTTATTTCAACAATTAAAGCTGAAACAGAAGTATTTTCTTCCAATATTTCATTAATTTTAACTTTTCTATTCCAAGTTATTTCTTTAGCAGGAATAAAGCCTTCTATTCCTGGTTCTAATTCAACAAAAGCCCCAAAATTGAAAATTTTAGTAACTTTACCTTTTACTACTTGCCCTTCTTTATACTTCTGAGATACTTCTTTCCAAGGATCAGGAAGTAATGCTTTTATACTAAGTTTTAGCTTCTCCTTAATTGGATCATAATTTAAAACCTTAATCTTAATTTTTTCACCTATCTTTAAGTAATCAGAAGGATTATCAATTCTTTTCCAATCTAATTCTCTATAAGGTAAATATCCTGTTAATATTCCATCTATCTCTACCAAAAATCCACCCTCTATTTTTTTCTTTACAATTCCTTCTAATGGTTCTCCATTTTTGATTTTTTCAATTAAAGTATCTTTTTTCTTTTTATATTCTTTTTCTAAAAGTTCTTTTCTTGAAGCTACAAAATTTCCTTTTTTTATCTCTAAAATTTTAACTTCTATTGTTTCCCCTATTAAAACTTCTGGGTTCTCAGGTTTATTTCTAAAAAAGGCTTGAGAGAAAGGTATAAATCCTTTTATAAAATCTTCAAATTCTACTTCATAACCCCCCTTATTTAAGGCTAAAATTTTAACTTTAATAGTTCTTTTTTCTTTATAAGCTCTTCTCAGATCCTCCCATAGATTTCTTTCTCTCAATTTTTTGAAAGATAAAATCCAAAATCCATCCTGCGAAGACTTTCCAGTTACTAAAGCTTGTATTTCATCTCCTTCTTTTAAAATAAAAGTTCTATCATCTTTTTTAAACTCTTCTACAGGCAAAAGTGCTTCTTTTTTTGAACCTATATCTACAAAAGCGTATTCATCAGAAATTTTGATTATTTTACCAGAAACAATGCTACCAAGTTTAATGTTTTTAAAACTTTCATCTAAATATCTTTCTAATTCTTTAGCCCAATTATCCATTAATAAAATTAATTTTTTAAATATTTGCTACATTTTAATTTAATTTTCGGATTTCTTCAAGAGAAATTGAATTACCAAGTCTTTTTCTTCTTCTTTAGTTTTAATCTCTCCTTCTATCCTTTTTCTTTTTAGTAAATCTAAAAGCTCTCCGATTTCTTTTCCTTTTTTTATTCCAAGGTTTTTTAGATCATTACCTGTTAACTCAGGTTTTATTTTTTTATATTCTTTAAAATATTTTATTACTTCTTCTTTTATTTCAGGAAAATAAATAGCTAAAGCCAAAAGATAGAAAGGAGGAATTTTTTCAAAAACTTTTATTTTTTCCCATAAAGATAATTTTTTCCAGTCTTTTAAATATTTTTTATTAATAAAATCTATATTTTTTTTTATTTCTTTTAACTCAAATTCTGTAAATCCTAATCTAAGAGCTTGTTCTAAAAATTGAGAATTAAGAAGTCCCAATAAAAAGAATTTTTCTCTTTCTTTAATATTAAGCTCATCTCTTAACTCACTTAAAAGCTCAATAAGTGAATTAAAATTTTTCTTCTTAACCTTTATACCTGCTTCTTCAAAAATATTAAGATAAAAAGTTGTCTCTAAAAGCTCTTTTAATTTTTCTTCAGGCTCCTTATTTAGATAAAGTCTTAATTCATTTGCTATCCTTGTTGCTGAAAGTTTTTTTAATGCCTCTTTTTTAAAACACTTTTCAAGAGCTAAAAAAAATTCTTCTGCAAATTTAAAGCTAAATCTTACTTTATACCTAATACCTCTAAAAATCCTTGTTGGATCATCTACAAAAGAATTAAGGTGAAGAGGCTTTATTAAACCTCTTTCTAAATCCTTTTTTCCATTTATTAAATCTATCAAAATCCCTTTATAAGGTGGAGAAAGACCTATTATAAGAGTATTAATAGTAAAATCTCTTCTAAGAATATCATCTTTAAAATCTGAAGGAAAGACCTTAGGAAGTTTTGCTATATCTTCATATATCTCCTTTCTTGCAGTTATGAAATCTATCAAAAACTCTTTTCCATTTAAATATATTTTAACTTTGTAGGTTAAGAATTGAGATTCAAAAAGAATTTCACCTTTAACTTTTTTAAGAAGTTCTTCCAAAAAATTTTTTAGGTTTCCTTGTAATACTAAATCCAAATCCTTAGGTTTTTCTATCTTTTTTTTATAAAGTGTTTTAAGAAGATAATCTCTTACTACCCCTCCTGCAAAATACAAAAATTCACCCCTTTTTTTAGAAAGGTTTTGAGCTATAAGTAAGAATTCATAAAGTTCAGGAATTGGTAAGATGGTTTTTAGAAAACTTTCAAGCTCTATTTCAAATGTTTCCATTTAAATAATTTCTTTAAGCTCTGGGATGATGTTTTTCGTAAATTTCTTTTAATTTTTTGTAATCCAGATGAGTATAAATCTGAGTAGTACTTAAACTGCTATGACCAAGCATCATTTGCAAAGCTCTCAGGTCAGCACCACCTTGCAATAGGTGAGTTGCAAATGAGTGTCTTATTACATGAGGAGAAACTTTATTTTCAAATCCGCATTTTTTGGCATATTCCTTTATTATCTGCCAAAATCTCTGTCTTGTAAGAGGAGTGCCTCTTCTTCCTAAAAAAACAAAGTTTTTGCTTTTTTTATTTATTAATAAAGGTCGAATTTCTTCTAAATAGGTTTTTAAAAATTTTAAAGCATAATCTCCTAAAGGAATAAGTCTTTCTTTAGAACCTTTTCCTAATACTCTAATTAAACCGAGTTCTAAATTTAAATTTTCAAGTTTGAGTTCTACTAACTCAGAAACCCTTAAACCTGTAGCATATAATACTTCAAGCATTGTTCTATCTCTATATCCAAGAGGATCGTTTATATTAGGTGAATTCAAAAGCTTCTCAATTTCTTCTAAACTCAATACTTTTGGAAGTCTGAAAGGAAGCTTAGGAGAATCTAAAAATAAAAAACCTATATTAAATCCTTTTTCTACTTCTAAAAATTTTAAAAAACTTCTTAAGCTTGAAATTTTACGAGCTATACTAAAAGGATTGTATTTTCTTTTTTTTAAATATTCCAAGTATTTTTCTATCTTTTTAGATATTTCTTTTTCATTTAGAGATACCAAACCACAGAAATCTATAAAATCTTTTAAATCTGATTGATAAGCTAATAAAGTATTATAAGAATAATTTTTTACAGAAGCAAGATAACTTAAGAATTCTTCTATAAATCCTTTCAAATAAGTCACTCTAAAGTGTTAATTCTTTTAAGGTTTTCTCAACCTTAAATCCTATAATTTCATCTTTTGAGGTTAGAGCAAGGGTTTTTAATTTAGATAAAATGCCTTGTTTTTCAGAAATATTTCTATTAGGAAAATCATTTTTTAATTTTTCTAAAGCTGAAATAACAAGTTTTCTATCATCAAGATCAAGAAAAAGAAGCAATGTGCGCCAATCATCAGGTATACCATATTTTTCTACAAATTCCTTAGCTAACTTTTTAAAATTTTTAGTTCCATAACTTTTGTGCAAGTTTTCAATAAAAGTTTGTTTCTCAAGTTCTTCTTTATTTACAAAAAGTTTTTCAAGTTTTTTTAGATACTTTTCTTTAGCTTTAGGATCTTCTTTACATACACTCTTTTCAGAACGTTCTAATTTTTTTCTTATTTTACTAAATCCACTTTGATCTTTCAATTTATCAATTTCTCTCCAAGAAAGTTTTCTTTTACTATCGTCTCTGCTCATACAATTTGCCCCCTACACTCTATCTGATATATCTTTTTTTCTGGCAATTCTATAGCAGTAAGTGCCCCACCGTAAACACAGCCTGTATCTATACCAATCCTATCCTCTAAAATTAAAGGTGCAGGAAAAGGAGTGTGCCCAAAGACTATAGTTTTAGGAAATTTATATTCAGAAAGATAAAAACTTTCTCTTATCCATAACAAATCTTCTTCACTCTGTTCTTTCAATTCTTTACCTGGTCTCAAACCTGCATGAACAAAGATATAGTTATCAGTTTCATAATAAAGTTTTAGCTCCTTTAAAAACCTAAGATGTTCCTCTGGTATTTCAAGATAACCTTCTTTATTGTAATAACTTCTTAAAGTTGCCCCTCCTCCGTTATATAAAAATACATCTATATCTATACCCCTTAAAAATCTTTCAAACATCCATTCATGATTACCTTTAAGTGTAATGATTTTATCTTTGTAAAATTCTTTAAGCTCAAGTATTTTTTCAATTACCCCTCTTGGATCAGGGCCTCTGTCAATGTAGTCTCCTAAAAATATTACTAAATCTTTACCCCAATTTACAGGAAGAATATTCAGCAACTTTTCTAAACTCCACAAACAACCGTGAATATCACCAATAGCAAAAATTCTATTAGTCCCAGAAACGCGCTCTTCTATCATCAAGTCTTGTGAGACCATATTTATAAGCTAATTTTAGTGCTTTTTCCCATTCCTCTTTTGTGATTTTTCTATCAAGAGGTGGATACTTCCAAGCGTCTCCGCAAGGTCTATATTGATCCATGAGATTAAAATAAGTATGGGGAGAGATTTCTTCTTTTATAAATTTAATTACTTCTTCTGTTTGGGAAAGATCTTCAGGTAAAACTAAATGTCTTACAATTAAACCTCTTTTAGCAATACCATTTTCTATTACTAAATCTCCTACTTGTCGGTGCATCTCTTTAACAGCTGATTTAACTATTTTAGAATAATTTTTTGCTTTAGAAAGTTTAAAAGCTATTTCATCATTCATATATTTAATATCTGGCATGTAAATATCTATTATTCCTTCAAGAAGTTTTAAGGTCTCAACTGATTCATATCCTCCACAATTATAAACAATGGGAATATTAAGCCCTATTTCAGCAGCTATTTTTATAGCTTTTACAATAAAAGGAATCTGATGTGTGGGGGTTACTAAATTTATATTATGACATCCCCACATCTGTAAAATAATCATAATTTTTGCAAGATATTCTACATCAATTATATCACCTTCTCCTAAATGACTAATTTCCCAATTCTGACAAAATACACAAGATAAATTACAATAAGTAAAAAATATAGTTCCTGAACCATTTTTACCAACCAACGGTCTTTCTTCTCCAAAATGAGGACCATAACTTGAAATCATAGGCTTATCAGCAATTTTGCAAATTCCCTTTTCTCCTTTTAAACGATTCACTTTACACTCATTAGGACAAAGAGTGCAAGAAGAAAGTTTTTCATATAGAGCTTCTATTCTTCTATCAAATTCTCCAGAATCGAGTAAATTTAAATAAGAAGGATATTTTTTCATAAAAATTCTAACCAGTGAGAAACTAATGGAGGCTTTTTTAAAAGCACATTAAAATTTAAATAACATCCAGTGCAAAAAGTAGCTAAAATATTACAATTTTTTAAATTTTTAATCCACTCCTTTTTATTTTCTTTCTGAAAACCTTTTAACCAAAGAGAAAGTTTTGCAGAACCACAACAAAAATCCTTTACCTCTATTTTATTTTTTACCAAATTAAATTCTTCTGTCAAGTGACAAGGTAAATGAAAAAGGACTTTTTCTTTTAAATTTTTAGATTTCAAATTTTTTAATTCTTCATCTGCAACCTCAGAAAGATAATTATAAGCTGAGATAATCCTTTTAGAAAGTTCAATAAACCTTTTTTCATAAATAGTATTTTTAAAAATTTCCAAATAAATTTTTTTAAACATCCATAAACAGGTAGCACAGAACATCACAATAAAACCTTTAGTTTTCTCTAATATTTCTAAATTTTTTAGTGCATTTTTTTTAATTAAAGAAATATATTCAAAATTTAAAAATATAGCTCCACAACATACCAATCCTTCTGGTATTCCTATTGTAATATTTCTTTTTTTTAGAATATCTTCAAATCTTTTTAAAGCCTGAGGATATAAATGCTTCAGACCGCAGGAATAGTATATTATTACATCTCCTTCTTTTTGATTAAATTCAATCTCTGATTTTTTCTCTAAATTTACCATATGCAGCCAATCATTAATTTTTAAAAAAATTAATAAAGGATCTTGAGAAAAGGATTCTAATATTTCCTTAGAAGGTCTTTTTTCTTCTTTATTTTTGAGTTTCTCAAGATATATTTTAGGAAAACTAATATTATGAGGACAGATTCTTTCACAATTTTCGCAAAAAAGGCAAGATTCAAAACTCTCATGCTCCTTTCCCTGAGAAATTAAAAAAAGTCTTCCTCTTGGAGAGAAACTTTCTATTTTATAAATTCTATAAGATGGACATACTGGAAGACATTTACCACACCGATTACATAAATTAAGAATTTCTTCTATACTTTGTGTTTTCATTATTTTTGACAAAATATTCTAACCACCAAGAACACCATTCTGTGTTTAAAATTGCTTCAACCAATTTTTTAGCTTCATTAGTAATAAGTCTTTTTTTAGCATACTCAATCCATTTATCTGCATAGGGATTATTAAGATCTTTTTGTTCTTTTAGCTGGATAATTAAATCAATAATATCTGCATCATGAACCAATTTAGCTTCTAAATTTTTTAAATTTCTATATTCTTCCCAAAGAAATAAAACCTCTTCTTTAATAGGGGTTTTGGAAAAAGCATCTTCTAAAGCCTTTCTTTCATCAGCTTTATTATAAATTTTGTTTACTGCATTAAAGTCTCCTATTCTTGTCTCTGCCAAATCATGAATTAATGCCATTTTAAAAATTTTTTCTTTATCAAGATTTTTTTCACAAATTTCTGAAAGAATCCAAGCACAAAATATCACTCCAAATGAATGTGAAGCTACATTCTCTCCTCCTGTTCCTAAATAAGCATAACCTGTTCTTTGAATTCTTTTTAATAATGCAGATTCAAAAAGAAGTTTGGCATATCTATCAAAAAGTTCCATATTTTTTAGCAAGATAAGAAGAGGTTTTAAAAATTATTTTAGCTGCTAAATATTCTGTAATGATATTACAAAAAGAAGGTTTCACTTCTACTATGTCCATACCTACTAAATTATATCTAACCACTAATTTAAGAATTTGCAAAAATTCATACCAGTTCAATCCTCCTGGTTCAGGAGTTCCTACTCCTGGAGCAAAAGAAGGGTCTAAAACATCTATATCTAAAGAAAAATAAATCTCCCCATCTTTAATAAATTCTTCTATCTTTTTTAGACTAAATTCCCAATTTTCTTTCAAATCTTTCATCCATATAACAGGAAAATTAACTTTTTTTATAAATTCATATTCTTCTTTACATAAAGTCCTTATCCCTACACTTAAAATCGGAATCTCCATTTCATAAAGTCTTCTCATTACTGTAGCATGAGAAATTTTGCTCCCAAGATATTCTTCTCTTAAATCCAGGTGTGCATCAAGATGTAAAATTTTTAAATTTTTATAAACCTCCTTTAAAGCTTTTACACTTCCTAAGGTAACTGTATGCTCTCCTCCTATAATAATAGGAAATCTTTTATCCTTTAAAGTTTCTCTTACATTATCTGAAATAAAATTTAAAGCTTTTTTTATATCAAAAGGAAGTTCTGGCACTGGATAAGTAAAAAATCCTAATATTTTTTGAGGCTCAAGTTCTGTTTCTTCATCAAAAAATTCTAAATTAGGACTAACTTTGAGAATTTCTATAGGTGCTTCTTTGGTCCCTTTTTGCCAGGAAGTAGTAATTTCTAATGGTGCAGGTATTAGGGCTACCTTTGCTTTAGGATGATCAGGTAGCCCTAAAAAAGTAAGTTTCATTTTTTATAGTATTAAATCTTTTCTTTCCATTCGAATAAAATTCTCTACTGCTCTGATAGAACGAGGAAACTCTAAACCTCTATCAAAAAATTTTATCTCGCTTTTTTTAATCTCAAAAATTCGAGTAATATCTGCAATAGCTTTATCTGCATCAAAAGGTTTGCAGGAAAATACATCTATACTTAAATAAAGTTTTTCAGGAAAAGTATGAATGCTTATGTGACTTTCAGCTATTATTACAAATCCTGAAATACCCCAGTCTTCTGGAACAGGAGCATAATATTTAAAAACATAAGGAGGCATTATTTTAGTCATTTGAATTTCTTCAGGATATTTACTTAAAAAGTTATATATAAAATCAAGATCCATAAGCTTTTCACGATTAGCTCCGTATCCATCAATAATGAGATGCTGACCAAATCCATATTCAAATTTGTCTATATTTTTGATATTTTTCATTTTCTACCTCCTCAAACATATATTATGAGAACGGGTTTAAAAATATAACATAAAAATTATTTGTCAAGTTTTTTTCTTAAAAATTTTTTTATAATTCGGAAGTATCCTGAATTAAAATTAAAATATCATTTAAAATATCTATTTTGTTATTGTTTTTTATTCTTTTTCTTTTCAATTTATAGTTCAGTATTAATAACTTGACTGCTTTTTGGTTATACTTATTTTAGTTCAGTTGCTAAAAAAGAGAGCTTTCAATCAAGTTTTTTACTTTTAAGCTCTCATTAATTAAAACCTTATTTCCAGATTAGTTCCTATCCATTGAGGAGAAGCCTTTACCTCCCCTATTTCTCTATAATCATCATCAAGAAGATTCTTTCCCCATAAAGAAAAAATTACATTTTTATGTAAAGATTTTTTTATTTCAAGATTTATTAAAAGCACATCATCTCTTTTATAATATTTTCTATAGTTTAAATTACCAAAAATTTCTATATCCAGCGGAAGATAGGCTGATATTCCTAAAATAAAATTATGTCTTAAATAGCTTCCTTGATATTGAGCACTTGATAAATTCTTAGCAGTCTGATTCAAATAAGTATAACTTATAAAGGTCTTAAAATCTTTAAAGTTTATATTACTATCTAAAGTAACTCCTATAGTTTTTAAAGTTTCTATATTTTGAGATTTAATAATATTTCCTTGTTTTATCCAGTCTATGATATCTTTTCCATATCTGTAAAAAACTGTTCCAGAAAAAGTCAAAATATTTTTGCTATAATCAAAACCAGTCTCAATGTTATAAGCTTTTTCAGGAGATAAAGAGGAATTGCCTTTTATAGTAGGAGAATCATAATAAAGCTCAGTAAAACTTGGTATTCTATAAGAAAAACCAAAAGAGCTTCTTAATTTTAAATTAGAAGTTAAAAGATAAGCTAATCCTAAATTGTAAGAAAATATATCTTTATTTTTAGTTATAATATCATAGCGTAAACCTACACTTGGAAAAAATTTAGAACTTATTTTAGGGTATATCCAAAGATAAAAACCTGCTTCTTGTCTTATATGGTCTCCAAGCCTTGAACTATCAAGTGTTTCATATGAAAGTTCTGTTCCAAAAAAATAATCTGCTAAAGAAGTTTCATATTTTAAAGGAAAATTTAAACGAAATACCTGAGATTTATGAGTATTTTTATAAAAATCTGGGGTCTTTCTATCTAAGAGATAAATATCATAGTTAATTCTATAAAGTAAAGTTGGCTCAAAAAACCAATTAACATTATAAAAATTCTTTTTAATTAAAAATATGTGAGTTTTTGTTTCTTCCCATTCAGTATTATATTTTGTGGTATAAAAATTTCTTGCTCCAAAATCTTTTTCCTGAAATCCATAAAAAATACTCTTTTTATCATCTTTGGTATACAAATTAAAAGTTCTTATATCAAAATCTCTATTCCATATAAATCCATTAGCTTTCTTTTGGGAGAAAATTAAATTAACTGGAGAAAAAGAAGTTGAAAAACCTAAATTTCCAAAAAAATTTTTATAATCATAACTTCCATATTCAACTAAAAATTTATACCCTTTAGTTGAAGGTTTTAAATTAAAATTAAGTGCTCCTCCAAAACCACCTGGTCCATAAATAGCACTTGCACCACCTGGTAAAATTTCTATACTTTCTAAAATTTCTTTTTCCAAAGGAAGATTCATTAAGTGATGTCCTGTTTGGGGATCAGAAAGTCTTATTCCTTCAAAAGTTACTATATTTTCTTCAAAAGTTGTCCCTCTAATAGAAAGATCAGATTGAACTCCAAAAGCTCCTCTTTCTTTTAACTCAAGAGCTGAAAAAAACTCAGGTCCAAAATTTAAAAGTTTTTCACTTTTTATTATTTTTACTTCTTGACTGATTTTTTCTATATTTTGTGTTTTTGCTGGTGCAACAACTTTTACTTCCTCTAAAAGATAAGATGGTGTTTTAACTGAAAAAGTATTTTTGTTAACAATAAATAAATTTAAGGTTAACATAAAAATTATAAATAATCTACTTTTTATCATATTACTTTCATAATTTTAATTATGTTAACTAATTATTAATTTATGGTTAACAATAACATGCAAACTCATTTTGTCAATTTCTAAAGTATTAGTGGGAAACAAAATTTTTAGGGATTGACAATGTTATTTAAGAAGAATAATATTATAAACACAATGAAAGGTGAGGTTTGGATTTTAGATGATGAAAAAGGAATTTTAGAAATTCTTGAAGATATTCTTAAGGATGAAAAATTTCAAGTTAGAAGTTTTCTCTGGGGTAAAGAGCTTCTGAAAGAGATAAATATTAAACAACCAAAAGTTATTCTTCTTGATTTGTGGTTAAAAGATATTGATGGATTTGATGTTTTAGAAAAAGTAAAAAAATTTTATCCAGAAGTTCAAATTATCATAATCTCAGGACATGGAAACATTGAGACAGCAGTAAAAGCAATTAAAATGGGAGCTTTTGATTTTATTGAAAAACCTCTTTCTTATGAAAGAGTTGTGGTAACAGTAGAAAATGCTTTTAAATTAGCTCTTTTAGAAGAGGAAAACAGAAGACTTAGAGAAAATATTTTTGGAGGTGTAAAGTTATCAGGGGTCTCTCAAGCTATTCAAAAAATAAAGGAACTTATTGTAAAAGTAGCTCCAATGGATACCACAGTTTTGATTCAAGGAGAATCAGGTGTAGGTAAAGAAGTAGTAGCAAAGCTTATTCACTTGTATTCTAAACGGGCTAAAGAAGCTTTTGTAGAAATAAATTGTGCTGCTATTCCCGAAACTCTTATAGAATCTGAACTTTTTGGATACGAAAAGGGAGCTTTTACCGGAGCTCAGATATCTAAAAAAGGGAAACTTGAAATTGCTCATAAAGGCACTCTATTTTTAGATGAAATAGGGGATTTAAGCCTTGATGCTCAAGCAAAAATATTAAGAGTTATTCAAGAAAAAAGATTTGAACGACTTGGAAGTAATAAACCTATAGAAATTGATGTAAGAATAATTTCAGCTACTAATAAAGATTTAGTAAGAGAGATTAAAAATGGGAATTTTAGAGAGGATCTTTATTTTAGAATAAATGTATTTCCTATTTATATTCCGCCTTTGAGAGAAAGAAAAGAAGATATACCAATTTTAGTAGAAGAATTTTTAGAAGAATTTAGTTATAAAATAGGCACTGAAAAGAAAGTTTTGAAAAAAGATGCTTTAGAAGCTTTGATGGAATATGATTGGCCAGGAAATATAAGAGAGCTTAAAAATTTTATAGAAAGGCTTGTAATAATGTCTCCTTCTGTTGAAATTAAATATGAAGATTTGCCTTCTGATTTTAAAAATATTATTGAGAAAAAAGGAAAATCCTTAGAAAATATTGATCCTTGGTTTAAAGAAAAAAATTATAAAATTGCTAAACTCCTCTTTGAAAAAGAGTTTTTGAAAAGAAAACTTTTAGAATGTAAAGGGAATATTTCCAAAACTGCAAGAGAAATTGGTTTAGAAAGAGCTTATCTTCAGAAAAAAATAAAAGAATTAGGTATAAAAGAAGCAATTAAAGATTAAAATTTAAATTTTTCAAAAACTGCTCTGGCATAAGGCTCTTTTTCTAAGGAATCCCAAAGTTTATTTTTCCATTTATAATATCCTACCAATCCAACCATAGCGGCATTGTCAGTACAAAATTCAGGAGAAGGAAAATAAACTTCAAAGCCTTTTTCTCGAGCTTTTTCATAAAAAAGCTCTCTTAATCTTTTATTTGAAGCCACCCCTCCAGTAACAACAATTCGTGAAATATTTAATATCTCACTTGCTCTTAAAGTTTTTTTAATTAATACATCACAGATTGCCTCTTCAAAGCTTGCGCATATATCTTCAGTATTAAATTGTGGATTTAATTTTAAATAGTTTAAAACAGCTGTTTTAAGTCCAGAAAAACTGAAATCAAAAGACTTGTCCTCTAAAAGCGGTCTTGGAAACAAAATAGCTTTTCTATTCCCTTTTTCTGCAAGCTTACTTATCACAGGTCCTCCTGGATAAGAAAGATTAAGAAGTTTAGCAACTTTATCAAAAGCTTCTCCTGCAGCATCATCTCTTGTATGTCCTAAAAGTTTATATTCTTCCCAAGAATTTACTAAAAACAAAGCTGTGTGTCCTCCAGAAACAAGAAGTCCTATATAAGGAAAACTTACTTTTTTTTCTAAAAATATAGAAAAAAGATGAGCCTGTAAATGGTCTACTGCAATAAGAGGAATTTTTAAAGCAAAACTTAAAGCCTTAGCTAAAGAAACTCCAACTAAAAGTGAGCCTATTAAACCTGGACCAAAAGTCACACAAATACTTTTTATTTCTTTAATAGAAAATTTAGTTTCTTCTAAGAGTTTTTTTATTAAGGGTGTTAAAACCTCTAATTGTTTACGAGATGCAATTTCAGGAACTATTCCTCCAAAAGGGGAATGAAGTGCTACTTGAGAATAAAGAAGATGTTTTATTAATGTGCCTTCTTCAGAAAATAAAGCCACTCCTGTTTCATCACAAGAAGTTTCTATAGCAAGAAGCATTTTTAATCTTGAAAAATAAGCTCTTCTAAAAGTTCTGAAAAGATATGCAAAAACAGTAAATGTCCTTCTTGAATACGTGGAGTTTCACGACTTGGAACCAAAATTAAATAATCACAAAAATCCCTCATCAATCCCCCATCTCCTCCGCTAAGTCCTATAGTATATAAACCGAGTTTTTTAGCTACTTTAAGTGCTTCTATTACATTGGGAGATTTTCCACTTGTACTAATTCCAAGAGCTATATCTCCTTTTTTACCAAGAGCTAATATTTGTTTAGAAAACACTTCAGAAAAATCATAATCATTTGCTATAGCAGTCAAAATAGAAGTATCAGTAGTTAAGGCTATAGCAGGCATTGGTGCTCTTTCTTTTTTAAAACGATTTACTAATTCTGCTGCTAAATGCTGAGCATCTGCTGCACTGCCTCCATTTCCAAAAATAAGAATTTTTCCTTTTTTTGAAATAACTTTTTTAGCAAGAAGAACTACTTTTATAATTTTTTCTCCTTCTAATTCAATAAATTCTTTTTGAACTTTTCTTGAAATTTCTGAAATCTCAAAAATTTTCTTTTTTAAAGTAATTTTCTTCATTTTATTATTTCCTCCAAATAAAATACTTTATTTTATAAAAACCAAAAGCAAGATATTCATGAGCTGCTCTATTAGTTAAATTTAAATACAAATTGTGAGGAAAAAACTCCCAAATACTAAAAGATGGTTTACATAATTTATAATGATAATTAGTGGGATATGGAATAGGATTTAAGCCTTCTTTTTTAAAAAGATAAATAGCTCTTGGAAGATGATAAGCAGATGTTAAAAGTAAAAAAGGAGTATTTGAATTATCGGTTCTGGAAAGATAGTCCTTTAGAACTTTTGCACTTGTAATTGTATCAAGTGGGGTATCAAGAGCTTTTACTTTGAAACCAAATTTTTCAGCTAATTTCTTAAGATAAGTAGCTCCTTTATTTTCTTTATCTTCATAAGAACCACCTAAAAGTATTATTTCTTTATCTGGATATTCTTTTTTTAACTCTAAAGCTTTTAAAAATCTTACTAAAGTCTCTCTGCTAAATCTTTCTTCCAAACTAAGAGCTTCATTTCCATAGATTCTTCCAGTAAGAACAACTATTTTTTTTATTTTTTTTATTTCTTCTTTTGAAGGAGGAGAATAATTTTTTTCAAGGTGTTTAAGAAGTAAATAAGGGAAAAAGGGGGTAGAAGATAAGTAATAAAGAGAAATAGCCAGAAATAACAAAAATCTTCTTCTTCCTCTTCTTTTTTCTAAAACTATATAAACTGAAACTAAAAGAAGGAAAATAAAAATCAAAGTTGAGGGATAAAACAGGAATAGAAAAAATTTTTTAAGAGAAAAAGTTAAACCAGGCATATAAAAATGGCGGGGCTGACGGGACTTGAACCCGCGACCTCCTGCGTGACAGGCAGGCGCTCTAACCGGGCTGAGCTACAGCCCCTCTTTTAGACAAAAATATAATTCAAATTTTAAAATTTACAAATGGGCGGAAGAGGATTTGAACCTCTGACCCCCGGCTTGTAAGGCCGATGCTCTCCCCCTGAGCTATCCGCCCATTTGTATCCAATTAAATTAATCTAATTTTTTCTTTTGTCAAGCATTTATAAAATTAATTATTTTATAAAAAATCAGGATAAAGAACCCAAGAAATAATCCAATTCTCTTTCTCATCTCTCTCTAATGCTACCACCCCACCTTGTCTAAATCTAATAATAGGTTTCTCTGCATTTTGAATCACTAATAAAGAACAAAGTTTTTGAAGATGTGGTAAATGTCCAACTAACATTATAGGATCACTTAAATTATTTAATTGATTAGCCCATATATCTGGTGAATCAAGAGGTTTTAATCCTTCTGCTTCAACTATACCTTCTGAAGGATTCAAATAATTTCCTATAATCTCTGCTGTTTGTTTAGCTCTGAGTTTCCCAGAATGAAAAATCTTTGAAACTTTAATTTCTGATTTTTTAAGAACCTGAGCCACTTTTTCTACTTCATTTTTACCAACATCAGAAAGAGGTTTTTGTGGATCTTCAGACTCTGGTTTAGGAATTCCATGTTGAACTAAATATAATCTCATCATAGCTTCTCACCTCCTATAAAATTTTTTCTTGTCAATTTTAATTTTAATTTTAATATTATATATCACTTATGAAAAATCTTAAACTTTCAATCTTTTTATTTTTCATTTTTTTTATAAGTATTTGCATTTTTTGTAAATCTAATAATGCTTTTTTTACTTTTATATCAGAAGAAAAAGAGGTTGAGCTTGGAAAATTTTACATTCCTTCTTTTATTGATAAATTTGAAGGACTTTATCCTGAAAAAAGAGTCCAAAAATATATAAATCATTTAGGATTAAAAATTGCAAAAGTAACTGATATTATAAATGCTTTTGCACTACCAGGTGAACCTGTTATAATCACCAGAGAACTTTTTCTACAACTTGATAATGAAAGCCAATTAGTAGGAATTTTGGCTCATGAATTAGGACATATTAATGCAAGACATCATGTAAAATTTTTAGAAAAAACAGTTAGCTTTAAGTGTTATTTTTCAAAAATGGTAAGGAAACTTAGTATTGGCTATAAAAAATTATAAAAAGCTTTAGATCTTGGACCAAAAAATACAAATTGGTATAAAGATTGTTGGTATAGATATAATAAACTAAGGTATTAAAATGTGTTAGAGTTTTCTTTTATCATTACTTTTCCTATCTCTGGAGTAACCACTTCTATTTTTATACCACCTTTAGTCACCTTTTTAATCTCTTTCCTTGGTGCCTCTGGAGGAGTAAGTGGAGCTTTTTTACTTCTTCCTTTCCAAGTAAGTATTTTAGGATTTACTACCCCTTCTGTAAGTGCCACCAATCATCTCTATAATGTTTTTTCTATTCCATTTGGAGTTTATAGATACTGGAAAGAAAAAAGATTTTTTCTGCCTCTTACTTTAATAATTATTTTAGGAACTCTTCCAGGAATAATTACAGGTTATTTTTTAAGAATTTCTTTTTTTAAAGAATTAAGAAGATTTAAATTATTAGTAGGTCTTGTTCTTCTTAGTATAGCTATTCGATTAATCTATGAATTTTTTGCAGTAAAAAAAGAAACTAAATTTTCTTCAAGTCCTCCGCAACTATTAACTTTTAACTGGAAAACTTTAAAATTTATTTATTCTAAACAAACCTTTGAATTAAATTCTTTTTTCATTACACTTCTTGCTTTTTTTATAGGAGTAATTGGAGGAATTTATGGAATTGGTGGAGGAGCTTTAATATCTCCTATATTACTTGCCTTTTTTAGAATACCTCCTTATGTTTTTGCAGGAGCAACATTGGCTGGAACATGCATAACCTCAGCAGTAGGAGTTATAATTTTTACCTTAGGTGGGCATCAGCCAGATTGGTTATTAGGATTATTTTTTGGTATTGGAGGTGCTTTAGGACTTTCTTTAGGAGCACGAATTCAGAAATATATGCCTCAAAGATTAATAAGAATCATAATTACTTCCGCAACACTTTTTATAGGATATAAATATGTAATTTCTTTTTTTTAATAAATTTTACTTTAAATCATAAAATAATTTCAATCTAACCTTTTTTAGCTCTTTTATTGTTTCTAACATAAGAACATTTTTTATCCTATATTTTTCAGCAAGCAAAGGTATTTTTTCTTTTTCTTTCTTTTTTTTAAAATGACACATAGTATAAAGATTATATTTCCAATTGGGATAAGTTTTCCTTTCGTAACAATGAGTTATAAAAAGATTTTTTGAAAGTTCTTCAATAATAAATTCTATTCGATCTTTTTCTACTTCCCAAGCTACCATTATATTAGTTTTAAATCCTAATTTATAATGTTTTAAAAGTGCTCCAAATCTTCTTAAAGCTCCTTTTTCTTTCATATTTTTAATCCAAAAAAAGAGATCTTCTTCTTTAATTCCTAAGGATTCTGCTATTTCTTGAAATGGAGTTTTGATTAATGGGATAGGCTCTTGCAATATTTTTACTAAATTTTTGTCTTTTTCAGAAATTTTCTTATTAATATCCTCTAAATCTGTTTCTATAATTTCTTCCTTATCAAAATCAAAATTAGTATTATTATCAAAAATAGTAGAGATTTTAAATGTTCTCAAAGCAGGTAAAAATAAGTAATCATTTACTTTACAAAGATGAGCCAATTTATTTGCTTCTTCCAAAAGATCCATCTCTGGTAAAGTAACCAAGATAAACCAGATATTGTAACTATGATTTCTCAAATAATTATGACTTACTCCTGGATGTTTATTAATGATTGCTATTACTTTATCAAGTCTTTCCAAAGGAACTTTAAAAGCAAAAAGAGCTGATTTATGCCCAAAAAAACGAGGATTAAATATAGCTGATATCTGTCTTACTATCTTCTTTTTTTGGAACTTTTTTAAAATTTCAATTACTTTATCTTCCTTTATATTCAATCTTTCTCCTATTTTCAAAAAAGGACGTTTATCTAAAGGAAAATCACTTTGAATAATATTTAAAAGTTCTTTTTCAATTGGATCAGAAATTTTACTGAGAACCATAAATTAAAAAGTTTTTCAATAATTTAATTCTATTAGGATGTTTGAGTTTCCTTAAAGCCATACTTTCAATCTGTCTAATTCTTTCTTTGGTAACACCAAATTTATTACCTACCTCCTCTAAAGTGCAAGCTTCTCTTTCTCCTATTCCAAATCTTAATCTAATAATTTTTTCTTCTCTGGGAGAAAGAGTTTTCAAAAGTTCTCTAACTTTTTCTGAAAGAGCTACATTAAAAGTTACTTCATCAGGTTTGACAGTATTTTGATCTTCAATAAAATCTCTTAAAGTAGTATCTTCATCTTCTCCAATTGTTGTTTCAAGAGAAATAGGTTGTTTTATTACTTTAAAAATATAATTTAGTTTCTCAATAGGAAGACCTGTTTCTTTAGATAATTCATCAAGAGTAGGATCTCTTCCATATTCTTGATAAAATTTAGTAGAAATGATTTTACTTATTTTATAAATAATTTCAATAATATGCACAGGAACTCTTATAGTTCTTGTGTTCTCAGCTAAGTATCTTGTTATACTTTGCCTTATCCACCAAGTAGCATAAGTGCTAAATTTAAAACCCTTTCTATAATCAAATTTTTCTATAGCTTTTAATAAACCAATATTCCCTTCTTGAATAAGATCACTCAAAAATACACCTTTAGGAGAATATTTTCGAGCAAGAGATATTATCAATCTGAGATTAGCTTTTACTAATTCTTCTTTATTTTTCTTAATCTCCTCAAAGGCTTTACAAATTTTTTCTCCACTTTCATAAATCTTTTCTAAAGGTTCTCCGAAATAATTATTTGTCTGTTTTAAAAAATTATTATACTCATCAATATTTTTCACAATCTTCTCTATATCAAATTTATTTGAAATCAGTTTTTGAAGATATTTTTCAAGCTTATCATGTTGTCCATCAAAAGAAAAAATTTTTTCTAAAGATTTTTTATTTAACAAAAATTCACTCTGAAGTTTTTCTTTAAATCTATGAAATTCTTTAATTTTTTTATAACTTTCAAGTATTTCACAGGAAAGTTCATCCAGCAAAAGCTTAGTAGGTCTTATTTCATAAACCAAATTTATAATCTTTTTTATTAATTTCTGTTTTCTTTTTTTTCTAAAATTTTCAACCAATTTATTTATAGTTTCTTTTAAATCTTCTATCCAATTTTGAGCCCTTTCTCTATTTTTTAAAAATTCCTCATAGTCTTTAAAAAGAAGAGCCAATTTTTTATTTTTTTCTGATTTAATTAATAGATGATAAAATTTAATTATTTGAGGATAATAATTTAAAACTTCTTTTAAAATCTCTTTTTCATTTTTTTCAATAGCTTCCCCAATTCTTATTTCATCCTCTCGAGTTAGAAGTTTATGAGAAAACACTTCTTTAAAGTAGATTTTTATAAGATCTTCTGCTTTTTTCTTTTTAGGACTTATTGTTCTCTCTTCATCCTCTTTATCAAGCCATTCTTCTTTCTCTTCTTCAGATAATTCTTCAAGCATCATTTCCTCTTCAAACAAACAAAATTTTTTATCATTTTGGAGGCTCATAAGCCCCTCCTTTAATTTTGTTTGTTAAAGAATTTTTCAAAATCCATAAGTATTTTTCTATTTCCTCTTTTGAACCTTTTATTTGAAGAAGTTTTAAATTTTCTGCTACTTTTTTTATTTCTCTTTTAGCAAGTTCCCTTTTTATATATTCTTTTATTTGACAAAGAACTTCTTCTTTATTTTCAAAAGGTGGATTTAAGAGAAGATCACTTAAGATTTCTTGAAACTCCAAATCAGGAATATATTTAATTTCTTTATTACCTTTTTTAAATTCTTCTATTAAATACTTTAAAAATTTACTATAAAAGGTCGAAGGATAAAATTCAAGAAGATTTAAAAGACCTGCAGATTCAAGCTCAATATAATATTCTGGATAATTAATTAAAAACTGAGCAATTATTTTCAATCCCAATTCATCTTTTTTATCTATTTCTGCTTTTTCTTCAATTACTCTTTCTTCAGGTATTTCTTGTTTATAGGTATTTTTGAAAAAGTATTTTAAAATATCAGTCTCAGATATCCCTAAATGAAAACTTAATTCTCTTACTATTTTATTCCTTAAAATTGGATCTTCAGTGGTTTTAAAAATTTCCATTATCTCTTTAAAAGTTTTGGATGGATTTAAACTATATTCTTCTTTATAGAAATTAAGAACAAATGAAAGAGCATCTACACTAAGCTCTTCCAATTTTCTCTTTAGAGCTTCTTCTTCTAAATTTTGTTTTCTTACCCAAGAGTCTGGATCATCTTCATTTGGAAGTAAAACACATTTTGGTAAAATTCCTTCTTTTAAAAATAAAGAAATAGATCTCAAAGTAGCCTTTTTACCTGCTAAATCTCCATCATAAAAGATGACCCAGTTTTCTGAAAAGACTTTTAAAAGCTTTATATGTTTTTCAGTTAATGCAGTGCCACAAGTAGCAACACTATTTCTTATACCTTTTTCCCATAAACTAAGAAAATCAAAATATCCCTCTACTAAAATACCCTGATTTTCTTTTTTAATAAATTCTTTTGCCTGATAAAGTCCATAAAGTATTTCACTTTTTTTATAAATTTTTGACTCTGGGGTGTTTAAATATTTAGGATCTGCATCCTTCTCTAAAGCCCTTGCTCCAAATCCCACACATTCTCCTTTAAGATTTAAAATAGGAAAAACTATTCTTCCTCGGAATAGATCTATATAAGAACCATCAGCAGTCTTTTTTATTAAACCCAGTTCTTCACCCTTAGCTAAATCTTCAGAAAAACTTCTAAGATAACCTGCAAGCACTCTACCATCATAAGGAGCAAAACCTAATAAAAAAGTTTTAATAGTTTCTTCACTTATTCCTCTTTCTTCAAGATATTTTAAAGCTTTTTGAGAGAAATCATGGAAATATAAAAGATGATGATAAAATTTGGCAACTTTATAACTTAATTCTACTAAAGTTTTTTCTTTCCTCTTCTCGATAAAGAACCTTCTATCTACCGATATACCTGCCTTTTCAGCAAGTTCTAAAAGTGCTTCTTTAAAAGTAAGCCCCTTAATTTTTGTATAAAATGTAACTACATCTCCAGCTACTCCACATCCAAAACATTTAAAAATCTGTTTTTCAGGACTTACTACAAAAGAAGGTTTTTTTTCAGAATGAAAAGGACAAAATCCTATAAAATTTCTACCTACCCTTTTAAGTCTAACATAACCAGAAATAACTTCTACAATATCATAAGAATTCTTTACTTCTTCGAAAAGATCTTCCAAAGGCATTTTTAAAAATTAAATTAAAAAATCTTTAAATAATTTAAGCTTTATCCAAAGCTAAAAGAAAAAATATATGAGATGGAAGATTTCTAAAAATCTGCTTCATAGAATACTCAGTCGAATTAATATGAGAAACTTTTATATTTTCTAACACGGTTTTAAAAAAGTTCAAGGGTTATATATAAATTTTTTAATTTTTTTCTTCTAAATATACTATTGTAACTCCTGTGCCACCTTCTAAAGGATCTGCAAATTTAAAATTTTTAACTAAAGGATGTTCTTTTAAATATTTTCTAATACTTTCTCTTAATTTTCCTGTGCCATGTCCATGAATTAAATAAATCTTTTGAACACCTTCTAAAAAAGCTTTATTCAAAGTCTTTTCAATTTTATCTAAAGCTTCTTCTACAGTTAATCCTAAAAGTTTTAAAATCTCTTTTTTTCTAATTTTTTCATAAAAACTAAGTGAATTTTCTACATTTAGCTCCTGTTTAAGTTTAAAATATTGAATTGGTGAATACTTAATTCCTAAATAATCTTTAGTTACATTTTCTTTAGGAACTTCTATTTTAAAACCTCCAAGTTTTATTTCTAACATTTTATCTTTTACTTTTAATACCTCACCTTCTTTTTTTAAAGGCAAAACAAATACTTTATCTCCCTCTTTTATTTCTTCCTCTTTTTTTATCAAATTTTTAAAAACTTTGCTTGCTAAATTATCAAAAGAATGAACTGCTTTTTTATAACCTATTTTCTTTTGTTTAATCTCTTCTATTATCTTTTTAAATTCTTCATTCCAGAAAGAAAGCAATTCCTCTATTTTTTTATGATAAATATTTTTTAACCTTTCCTTTTCCTCTTCTAAAGCTTTTTCTCTATATTTAAGATTTTCTAATTTCAAAGTTAATTCCTTTTCCAAATTTTTTAGTTTTTTTCTTTCCTCTTCTATTATTCTATACCATTCCCAGTATTCTTTATTTTTTAAATAGTTAATAGCCTCTTTAAGAATTTCATCCGGCAATCCTATCTTTTTAGCAAGATCAAATGCTAAAGATTCTCCCCATACATTGTATATCAATTTGTAAGTCGGCTCTTTTGTTTCTAAGTTATATTCCATAGTAGCTAACTTTAAACCTTTTATCTTTAAAGCAAGAGTTTTAAGAAATTGAGAATGAGTAGTTATAACTATTTTAGTTTTTCTTTTAAGCAGCTCATTAATTACAGCAGCAACCAAGGCAACCCCTTCTTCTGGATTGGTGCCTTTACCAGGTTCATCAAGCAATACTAAAGTATTTTCATCAGCTGTATCTAAAATTTCCTTTAAGCTTTTTAAATGTGAGGAAAAGGAAGATTCTCCTTCTATTATATCTTGATCATCTCCTAAATCTACAAAAATTTTAGAGAATACAGGAATTTCAGCCTCTTCAACAGGGATAGGAAATCCACTTTGTCCCATTAGAGTAAGAATACCTATAGTTTTTAAAGAAACTGTTTTACCTCCTAAATTAGGACCAGAAATAAGAAGCCCATTTTCAATTATAAAATCATTATAAATCACTTTTTGAGAAGGTTTCTCTTGTTTTTTTAAAATTAAAAGTGGATGAATACCTGAACGAATTTTTATTAAACCTTCTTTTTTTATAATTGGAAATCTCCCTCTATAGAGTCTTCCTAAACTTGCTTTTGCAAAAGTGATTTCAAAATCTACATAAATTTTTTCTAATTTAAAAAATAAAGAAGAAAAATTAAAGATCTCTTGTGAAACTTCTTTTAAGATCTTAATAATTTCTCTTTGTTCTTTATACCGAAGGTCTTCTATTTCATTACTTAAAGATATTATACTTACTGGTTCTATAAATACTGTGGCTCCACTTTGTGATACTTCATGTAAAATACCTTTTACTTTATTTTTATACTCTGTTTTAACTGGTAATACATACCTTCCTTCTCTTTGAGTAAAAAGATTTTCTTGAAGATATCCTTTTTTATAAAAATGTTCTTTTATTTTCTCAAGTTTTGAAAATAAAATTTCTTGAGCCTCTTTTAATCTTTTTCTTATTATAAATAAATTGTAAGAAGCTTTATCTTTTATTTCTGCTTTTTCATAATCTAATATTTTGTCAAGATAAATTTCTACTTCTTTTATTTCGCTATATAAAGTTAGTAATGAGATAAATGGAGAATCTTTTAAGTATGGAGTTAGTTTTTTTAAAGTTATAAACCATTTTTTTATTTCTACTAATTCTATTGGTAAGAAAAATCCTCTTTTTGAGGCTTTTTCAAATAAATTTTTTAAAGATTTTAAAGAAATAAGTTCTAACTTTTCTCCTTTTTCTAACAAATTCCAAATAAATTTGGTTTTTTCCTGAGCCAAGAGTGCTTCTTCAAAAGAAAAAATAGGAATTAAATTTTGGGATATTTTTTTAGAAAAATCTGAATAAAGAAAATTAATAAGATAATTTAATATTCTTTCCCAATCTAACTTATTTAAAGATTTAAACACTACAAATAATTTAAAAGATTAGCGTTTTGTTTTTTGTTGAAACTTTTTAAGTTTTTTAAGTAACTTTTTACGGGCTGCTTGAATCTTTTTTCTTCTTTTTACTCCTGGTTTTTCATAAAACTCTCTTTTTTTTACTTCTGAAAGGATTTTTGTTTTTTCAACTAATCTTTTAAATCTCTTTAATGCCTGTTCGAAAGATTCCCCCTCTTTAACTATTATTCCTGCCAAAAGAGAAACCCTCCTTTTTGAATTTTTGCTTAAGTCTAAACTTTTTTTCTAAATTTGTCAAGAAAAAATTGGTAATTTTATAAGATAATCTTTATTCTTCTTGATTTTCTTTTAAAATGTTTAAAAATGTGTTTACTATGTCTGAACCACTTTTTAATAAATTTGATAAAAATTGGGTAGTTTTAATAGATGGTTCTTCTTTTATTTATAGAGCTTATTTTGCTATTCCAGGTTACTTAGCCACTACTAAAGGATTCCCTACTAAAGCAGTTTTTGGTGTAACTCAAATGATTTTTAAAATTCTTAAAGAATGGAATCCAGAATATATTATTTGGTTTATGGATGAAAAAGAGCCCACATTTAGACATAAACTTTATGAAGATTATAAAGCTACTCGTCCTAAAATGCCAGATGAATTAAAAATACAAATTCCTTACATAAAAAACATTATCTCTGCTCTTGGTATACCTGTGCTTTCTTCTCCTGGATATGAAGGAGATGACCTTATTGCTTCTTTTATAAAAAATATAGTGAAAAAATTAAATATTCCAGCTATTATTGTTGCAGGAGATAGAGATCTTTATTCTTTGATTGATGAAAAAATAACTATTTATGATCCAGTTAGAGGAAAATTTTTAGATCTTGATACATTTTTAAAAAAATATCAATTCCCTCCACAAATCTTTCCTGAATTTAGAGCTTTAACTGGAGATGTAAGTGACAATATTCCCGGGGTTCCTGGAATAGGAGAAAAAACAGCCAAAAATCTTTTAACAAGATTCAAAAATCTTGAAAATCTTTATCAAAACATACATAAATTGTCTCATTCTAAGCTAAAAGAAAATCTCGTAAAATATAAGGAACTGGTTCTAAATAATGTAACACTTTTAACTTTAAACTTTAATGCTCCTCTCCCATCTTATGATCTTTCTTATTATAAAAGAAAAGAACCTGATTATTCTACTTTAAGAAAACTCTTTAAGGAACTGGAATTTAGAAAACTTCTATCTGAAATAAAGTATACTCCTTCTGAATTTAAACCTATTTTAATTGAAAATAAAGAATTAGATTTTTCTAAATTTTCAAAAACAGAATATTTAAGCATTTTACCTTTACAATTTCAAGGCTCACTTTTTTCTTTAACTACTCCTTCTGAAATTGTTGTAGCTTTTTCTGAAAAAGAAGCTTATAAATTACCTATTTCTTATTTAAAAAACTTGACTCAGGAATTTTCTGAAGCAGAATTTATCATTCATGATTACAAGGCTTTTCTCAAAAATTTCAATTTAACTTTTAATAAAATATTTGATACTAAATTAGCAAGCTATCTTTTAAATCCTTCTTTAAAAAAATACGATTTAGATTTTCTTTTGCAAGAATATTTAGATATTAGTTTAAATTCTTTAAAAATTTCTAAAAATGAAGAATCTGCTTTAAAAACCTGCGGTCTTTATTTAGTAGGAAAAGAATTGATTAATCGAATTAAAGAAGAAGGCTTAATGAATTGGCTTAAAAAGGTAGAAATACCTCTTAGTGAAGTTCTTTTTGAAATGGAAAAAAAGGGTTTTAAGATAGATTTAGAGTATGTAAGAATACTTAATCAAGAATATCAAAAAAAACTTAAAGAATTAGAAGAAAAATTATTTGAAATAGCAGGATACAGATTTAATCCCAGGTCAAGTCAAGAAGTCGGTGTTATTCTTTTTAAAAAACTCAAATTACCATCTATAAAAAAAACACCCAAAAGTTCTTTACCTTCAACTGATGCAGAAGTTTTGGAAGAACTTGCTCCTCTTCATCCATTTGTGCAGTATCTTTTACAATATAGAACCTTATATAAAATAAAAAGCACCTATTTAGAGTCTTTTTTGAAATATGTTTCAACTAAAACCCACAGACTTCATACAGAATTTAATCAAACAGGAACAGCTACAGGAAGACTCAGTTCCCAAAATCCCAATTTACAAAATATACCCATAAAAGGAGAAGAAGGACTTGCTATAAGAAGGGCTTTTATTGCTGAAGATGGATACTGGCTTTGTAGTTTAGATTATTCCCAAATTGAATTAAGGATTTTAGCACATTTTTCTGGCGATGAGAATCTTATTAAAGCTTTTAAAAAAGGAGAAGATATTCACACTTTTACTGCCTGCGAGATTTTTGGTGTATCTCCTGAAAAAGTAACCCCTGAAATGAGAAGAATGAGTAAAGCTATTAATTTTGGAATAGCTTATGGAATGAGTGTCTATGGATTAAGTAAAGAACTAAAAATAAGCACTAAGGAAGCTGAAACCATTATAACTCGTTATTTTAATCGGTATCCTAAAATAAAAGATTATATTAAAAAAACTATAGAATTTGCTAAAGAACATGGTTATGTAAAAACCTTAGTTGGAAGAAAACGTTATATACCTGAACTATTTAGCTCTAACAGAAATATAAGAGATTTAGGACAGAGAATAGCAATAAATACTCCTATTCAGGGATCAGCTGCAGATCTTATAAAATGTGCTATGGTAGCTTTACATAAAGAATTTAAAAAACTTGGTCTTAAATCCTCTATAATTTTACAGGTGCATGATGAATTAATACTTGAGGTTCCTGAAGATGAGATCAAAACTATTGAGGAAATTACTTCTCAAATAATGGAAAATCCTTTTGAATATTTAGATTTAGAATATAAACTTAATGTGCCTATTAAAGTTAATTTTTCTTTTGGGAAAAATTGGGCAGAATGTAAATAAATTTAAAAAAATGCGTTTAGATAAATTTTTAAGTATTTTAGGTTTTGGTTCTCGTAAAAAAGTCTCTCAATTAATAAAAAGTGGCAAAATTAAAGTTAATTCAAATTTAATCAAAGATCCTTCTTTTAAGATAAACCCTGAAAAAGACAAAATAGAAGTAAATGGAAAAATTTTAAATTTTAAAAATACATATTTTTATTACAAATTTTATAAACCAAAAGGTTATATAACTTCTACTAAAGATTTACAGCCTACTATTATGAGATTTATTCCCGAAAATCTTCCAGGATTCAAAAAAATTTTTCCAGTTGGAAGACTTGATAAAGACTCAGAGGGGCTTTTAATTCTTACTAATGATGGTGCTTTGGCTCATAGGATTCTTCATCCTAAATGGAAACTTCCTAAGACTTATGAAATTAAAATAATACCTCCTATTAAAGAAAAAGATAAAGAACTTATAGAAAAAGGTGTAGAACTTTCTGATGGGAA
>Ga0190337_1000011_pt1 | contig 33277 bp, 56 predicted proteins | sample 4872041011_MG_FD_161677 | JGI IMG/M metagenome (GOLD analysis project Ga0190337, IMG submission 161677) | Hydrothermal vent sediment bacterial communities from Southern Trench, Guaymas Basin, Mexico - 4872-04-10-11_MG | ecosystem: Environmental > Aquatic > Marine > Hydrothermal vents > Sediment ...
GGACAATCAAAAAGCATACATTCTTCACAACTACAACTTCTATCTCCCCACCAGCATCCCATTTTTTCCTCACCTCCTTTTTTATTTTTTCTAATTTTTTTATTATAACATATAAATAAAATTTGTCAAGTCTTTAAATTAAATTTTACATTTTAAAGAACAAAGTTGCCCTTTCTGATCTACTAAAAGACCTTTATACTGCTTTCTGAATTTTAGAAAATCCTTACAATTACAATTTGGTAAAATATAGACTTTTTCTTCTTTTACTTTGATTTTTTCCAAGGATAAGTAAGCATAGATAAGCAAAAACAAACTAAATATGAATAAAGCTAAAATTATTATCCAAAACTTTTTCACTTATTCTTCCTCAAAAAGCTTTTTAATTGCTTCATATTCTTTTCTTGAAATTGTTTTCGCTCCATAAGGAATCCACCTCTTTCCATCCCAATACATTTCAACTATTTGAACTAAATTCTTTATTATCTTTCTTGCTGAAGTCTTATATCTTTCTGTCTTTCTTATAACAACTTCTTCCATCATAACCTCTTTATTATTATAATTCTATGCAACCCAACTCTTTTCCCTGCCCTTACTAATAAAGTCATTATTCTTCTTTTTATTTCTTTTTTTGCTTTTTCATCCTCAACACCTTTTAATTTCTCTACCAAAATCTCTAAAGCATTTTCTTCTGTTTCTTTTAAATATTCTAAAAAAGGAGTGTAATAACTTATTTTCCCTTCTCTCCATAACTTTGTAACTATATTTTCAGTTATTATCCTTCTTATTACCTTCCCTGGTTCTTTTCGCCAATATCTAAAAAGCAACACCAAAATCTCTGAATTCACTTTAAAAAACAATGCAGGAATTATAGTTCCGTCATTTTTATAATATTTCACTACATAAGGGATTCTCTCAATTTCTTTTAAAAAGTTATAAAACTTTATACTGTTCCTTTTAAAGCTAAAAAGCTTCATTTTCTATTTCCCTCAAAATCTTTTTTGCTGTTTCTAAAAACCTCTTCAAAGCTTTTTCATAATCTCTATCTTTTTCATTGAAAATTATCCCTTTTCTTTCTTGATAATAAGTTACCTCCCATTCCTTATCCTCAGGCTCATAAAGCAACGAGATTCTTTCTATCAATTCTCCTAATTCATATTTGTTTTCTTTCTTTCCATCTATTACATTCAAAGTAATTTCATATTTTGCTTTCATACCCACCTCCTTTAAAATTTACTAAACAACATAAACCCCTCTTGCAATTTTTTTGATTTTGCCTCTTTTTGCAAGCCTTTCTAAAGCTTTAGAAACTGCAGCATAATTTAATTTGTAATATTCGGCAATTTCTTTAGGAGTTGCTTTTTGGTTTTTCATTAAAAATTCTAAACAATAATCAGCTGTCACTTTTTTATCTTTATTTTCATCAATTGTTTGTTTCTCAGTAATCACATCAAAACCTACTACAAACTTACAAATTTCTTTTTCAAAACTCAAATTACCTTTTAAAGGTTTCATTTCTATTTTTAAAACAATTTCATATTTTTCTTTCATTTTTCCCACCTCCTCTAAAATGGTATATCATCTGTATTGCCTTTTATTATCGTCGGTTCTTTCTCTTTTGATTCTTCTTCCTTTTCTTCTTCTGTCTTCAAAGCAAAAAGACCTCTTGTAAGCCTTACTACTAATCCTTTGTTTATAAGTCTTTGTAAAGCTTTTTTGATTACTTCATAATTTAATTTGTAATATTCAGCAATATCATTAATTTTAGCTTTTTTATGAATTTGCAAATATTCAAGACAACAATCAATAGTTTTTCTTTCCTGTTTACTTTCATCTATAACCTTTGTTAATCTAAAAGAACACAAATTTTCTTCAAAATGAACTTCAAATTGATAAGAATTCTTTTTTAACCCCAAATTATCTTTAATTGATTGCAACTTTAGTTCAAATCCATCTGAAATTTCCCCTGTTTGTTTTAAATACCAAACAATTCTTGGGTAAGTCATATATAAAATACTACCCTTCGGCAACGGATTTTCTTCTTTTAAATCTTGTTTCGATGGATGCATTATCAATAAAGAAGCAATTCCTCTTGGCTCCAAAACATTCTTAATATAAGTAAAAATATACTCTGCTTGTCTTAGCTCATTTTTTGTCATTAAAGCTGATGTAATGCTATCAAAAATAATCAAATTAGGTTCATAACAACTTATAGCCCGTCTAATCTCTTTTTTCACTATTGATTCATAAAAAGTATAAGGTAAAAATAACCATACAAATTCTTCAATTTCTTGATCCAAAAAAATTTTTTCATTTTGTTTATAATAGTTTTTAATTGCCTCAATCTTTTCTTTAAGTTCTTCCTTATTCCCTTCAAAAGCCAAATAAAGCACTTTACCTTTATAATGCTCATAATTGTAAATTTTTTCCTCATTTTGAATTAAAGGAATCCCATTTTGTATTCTAAATGCAAGCCAAATTGAAAAAAGAGTTTTTCCAGTTCCCATAGGAGAACATAAAATCACAGGGCTACCATGAAGAATAAAAGGCTCATAAAGAAATTTTTTGTCTATTCCTCCATCTGTTTTAAGCAAACTTTCTTGATACTTTTTAATCGCTTCTTCTAATAAAGTAAAAAAATTTAAATCTTTTCTACCAAGCTCTTTATTAACTACATAATTTAATCTTTCCCATTTGTCTAAGTTAAATTTATAGTCAATGTAAATATTCTTTTTTTTATCTCTGCTTAGAAATTTCCTAATAAAAAATTTAGAATCATTAAACAAACTTCCATTGCCTTCAATTTCTACTTCCAAATAAACTTCAAATCCTGTTTCTAAAGAACTTAAATGAATATCAAAAATTGCATAATCAGGCTCAATAAAAGGCTTTTTAATAATTGACTTAATAAAATTTTCTTTTAAAATCTCTAATTCATAATTTCCATCGTTAACTCTTATCATTTTCTGCCTCCTTCCTTATTTCTTTCTTAACAACCCATCTTAAAAAACTTGATAACTCCATTCCCAATTTTTTCGCCACCTCCTTAACTTTTTCTTTTTCTTCTGCCTCTAAATTAAAACAGACCAATTTTCTTTTACCAAAAAACTTTCTTCTTCCTCTCATTTCTCCACCTCCCTTTAAGATTTTATAAAAATTATAACATGTTTTTTATTTTTGTCAAGCATTTAAAAAATTTTTTTTGAATTTTTATTCTACCAAACAAACTAATTTGGGAATAACTTGGGAACAACTTGGGAATAGCTTGGGAAATGTTTGGGAAATTATTCCGGGAAATAATTATTTTTATCTTAAAATAATTCTAAACTTCCATTTTGCAAAGCCCGCAGAAAATCTGGGCTTCCGCCGATCGCCAAAGTTTCGCATTGTTATTTAGGACATTTTATATATTTATTTATTAGAAGAATAATAATAAATAAATAATAAGAAGAAAAAATAAAAAAAATAATTCTACTAAAAAGCCTTTTTATTTGAAAAACTAAATAACTGTTTTATTTTTTTCATAACTCTACTAAAAGGAGGAAGTTATGTCTAACATAATACAGCTTCCTGTTCCTGTTAAAAGCAAAAGCAAGGTTGAAACTAAAAGGGTTAAAGTTGTGCCTTGTGAAATCTATTCAAGAGTTGTCGGCTATTTTAGACCTGTTTCGCTATGGAATGTTGGCAAACAGCAGGAATTTAAAGAGAGAAAAACAATTGATCTTAATAAGGTTGCTCAATTTTGTAAACAGGCTTGATTTTTCTCTTTTTAGTGGTATAATTAATACTAAGAAGGGAGGCATCAAATAAACCATACCACACCTCCTTTCTCCCCACCTCCTTTAAAATTTTTGCCTCCCTTCTCCTATTTTATCCTATCAATAGGAACTACATCCCATTCTACTGAATGCAACTTTTTCAACTTGCCTTCTTCAATTCCTTTTAACAATATTCTATAAACTCTTTCTCCTTCTTTACCTAATTTCTTTCTTAACCACTCTTTATCTAAAGGTAATGTATGAAACCTTCTTTGTAACCTTTTTAAACATAAATAATCCATTTTAGTCATTTCTTTTAACTCCCTTTCAAATTACCTCTTAATAGCCTCATATTTGCCCTCAGATAAAAGGAAACACTTAAACAAGTATCTCAGGTATTGTTTTATTTCTTCATTTGATTCTGGAGCAAAATAACACCCTATTATTTCGTCCTGAGATAAAAGGAAGAACCTTAACAAAGGTTTTAATACTTGTTTAGGTTCTTCATGCGATTTTAGAGGCATTTTTGAAGCTATTAAGGGTATATTTTTAAGAGGCTTTACCAGAATTTATACTTTTCTGTTTTCCATTCTTCTAATGGTTTTCCATACTTATAGATTTTCTTTGAGTAAGAATAGTTTATATCACAATCAGTTCTGTATTGTTTGCACTTACCTTTAACACGCCAGACACATATTTTCTTGGGCTTTTTTAAACATTCTTGATATCCTTGTTTCCAAGAACAGCATCCTTTAGTTTCTTTTAAAACCTTCCAACAAGACCTGTTATAGCATTGATAAGTAATAAAAAGCTTTCCACACTTATTAATCTTGTGATACTTGTGAAGAATATAAGCTTGAGCTAAAAAATAATCAAAGCTATCCTTTTTTTTCCAACTGGGGAATAATTTAGAAAGTTCCTTATCCCACCATCTTGGTGTAATCTGAGCATAACCTAAGCTGCCCCAACCATCTAAAGAAGTTCTCCATCTACAATTTGATTCTACCTTTAACTGAGCTACAGAATACCAATAAGGATAATCTATACCAAAAAACCATTCATGAGCTTTTCTTACTTTGTCTGAAAATTTCTTACAATCTTCAATTCCTGCTACACTAAGACATGGCAAAAATAAGAGCAGAACCAATAAGCAAAATGAAATAATAAGATTTTTTATCTTCATTTGTCCACTCAATTTTCCCAAGCCTTATTCTCCTAAAAAGATAAGATAAGAAATACCACCAAACCACCAAAAAAGTCTTTTTTATTATCACTTGGCAAGGAGCTGTAAAATCAAAAACCCAACCCGTCAAAAACAAAACCAAACAAACTATAATTAAAACTATTGCTAAAAACCATTCCTTAAAATATTTCTTCATCATTCTTTCCCTTTACTTTTTCTTTTAAATAATCAACCTTTCCTTCTACAATCTCAAGCTTTTCCAAAACTTCCTTTTTAACCTTCTTAGCATAAATCACTCCTAAACCAAACCCAACAAGAAAAGCTACTGCACAAACTAAAACTATAATTAAAAATTCTTGCATTTTTAACACCTCCTTTTTTTATTATTCACAAGCTTTTATTGCTTCTCTTAAAAGCTCTATTTCTTTTTCAAGCTTAAGATAATTGTTTAAAATAATTTGCAATTTCTCTGGATAAGTTGCATTATCAGGAATAGGCTCTAAATCAGCTTTAGGAACCTCAGGAATCTTACACTTAATATAAACAGGCTTCTCTATATACCTAATTTCAGGTTTCATTAAACCACAAGCACTTAATAACAATAAAGAAAATAAAAATATTATTCTCTTCATTTTTCTTTTTCTTTCTGAATTTTTATAAACTCATCAATCATAATAGCCATCTTTTGACAATCCTCAGTAGGAACATAAACTCTCTTAGTTATCACTTTAGGAATTTTTATAACTTTAGGTTTTTTATTTATTAACTTAAGTAATTTATTTACTTTGGCTTGGTATTTTTGCTGCTGAACTTGCAGTTCTTTTACTAAATCCGCATTTACTTTTTTACAATCTGCCAGTTGCTTTTCTAAATAAAAAACTTGCTTTTCTAATTTATCGCTTTTCTGTTTTAAATAATAAAAATAGCTTCCAAATGCTCCTATCAACAAAACAATCAATCCATAAAAAAGCCACTTATAAGTTCCTCTATAAACTAAGAATTGCCACATTATTCCTCCAAGGCAAAGCTAAATAATCAAACTTTATATCTTTACCTAAGACTGTTTTTAAAATATTCAAGACCTTTTTCTCTCTAAAATTTTTACAAGAAGATATCTCATATCTCATATACTTTTTCTCTGGCCAAGTATGAATATAAACATGACTTTCTACTAAAACCATACCAGCAGATAATCCATATTCACCTTTAAATCCACTTCCACCAGGAACAGGAAAATGAGCAATCTGTAATGTATGCAGAACTGGCGTCATATTAGCAGCCTCGATTGTTCTTATTAAAAGTAACTTCATAATTTCATCTGAAGATAAAAGCTCAGGAGGAACCTCATACACATTTACTAATAGCACTTTCCCCTCCATTCATAGGTTCCTCCTTTTTTTATTATTTTTTCTTCTTTTTACCTCTTTTTCTCTTTACTGTTTTTACTTTAGCTACTTTAGCCAACCTTTGCCCTTTTTTAGTTTTTAAACTTCTTAACAGGCTAATAGCTTTTGTTCTTCCTCCTCTTGGTCCTTTCTTAGCAGTTATGCAAACTAAAACTTTCCTTCCTGGTTTATTTGGCACAGGAACAACTCTATAAGCAATACACCCTCTTTTACTACCTAATTTCTCTCTTACATATTTACCAGTCTTATACTTATAAATTGCTCCTTTTTTAAGAGGCATTTCATTACTCCTTCTTTTTTCTTCTTGCCCTTGAAATTTTCATTCTTCTTTGCAAATCTTTCCCCCATCGAGTAAGTTTTTGAGTTCTCGGCCTTAATAACCCAACAGCTTGTAATGTTATGGTTGCAACTCTAAAAGCTTCCTTTTCATCAAGTTTTCTATGTTTTTCTAATGCCCCGACAGCTTTCATAAGGAGGTAGGGCTTATCAACATCTCTCTTTTTAGCCATACCTCCTCCCTTCTTTAATTATTTTTTCTTTTTCTTTTTCCTTCCCTTAGCAATCTTTCTTGCATTTTGAGCAAAAACAGCCTCTCTTAAAAGCTCAGTATTTCCTGTTTCTCTGGCTTCTCTTTTAGCCTCATTAATACACTCCTGAGTTACTCCTTTATACCCTTTCCTTATACAATACCTTGTAAACTTCCCTACTGTTCCCTTTCTTTCCATCCTTTCTTTTGCTTCCTGTAACCAATACCTGTCCTCTTTTTTGGTTGCTTTTTTCTTTTTTCTTGCCATGGCGCACCTCCTTACTACATTATTTGTCTTGCAAAAGCTTGTATTTCTTTTCTTATTCCTTTTTCTGCTCTCTTATTCAATTCAGCCCACCTTACCACTTCTTCAGGTGTAATATGCATTAAGTTCCAATATCTATAATAAATCATATCTCCCTTTTTACCAGCCTCCACAGCCTTTTCTTTGACCTTCTCATTATATTCTATTAATGCTCTTAAAGCAGCTTTTTTCTCTTCTGCTGTTTCTGCCTTGCTTAAAGCAGTTCCAAGCTTTCTCAAAATTTCGTTTCTTCTTCTTTGAATTTCTCTTTCTAAAGCTCTCATATCAAAAACTTTCTGAACACGCATTGGTTTGAATCCTAAAGCCATCATAAAAGCTTCTTTACCTGTTAAGCTCACAGGTCTTCCTTCTTCATCTAAAACAACCTCTCCAAATGTAGTCCTTAATCCAGCTTTACCTTTTATTCCTCTATACACATCTCTTATAGCAAGTGGCATGAGTTCCATTATAGCCCCCTCTTTATCTCCTCTTTTCCAAAGACTAATTGACCTTTTAATCTGTCTTAAAAGATTTTGAATTACACCTCCATAAACTCGCATTGGGTCTTCGCTAAATCCAACCCCTACACTTATTGAAATTGAAGGGGAAATATAGCCTGCTGGTCCATATTTAAGTTCAGGATGTTTGCTTAAATCTATCTCTAATTCTCTACCTGTAAATTTTCTATAAAGAGGTTTAACTACATGTTCTTTAACCAACTCTCCACCAGGTAAAGCAACTACTCCACCCAGCACCATTGGAGAACCTAACAACCAACCTAAAGCCTTCCAATCCTTTTTCCTTGCAAGATTAAATGCATATCTGAAATAATGAAAAGTAAATGTTTGTAATGCAGTTAATAATCTTCCCCAAGATTTTCTTTCTATTGGTGCTCTGTTATATCTACTTGCCCAGAAATGTCCTTCCAACATTACTTCTAAAGCCTTTTTATAAGCTTCATCAAAAGGCATTTTCTTTATCTTGCGAAAATAATCAAAAGCTCCCATAAAATGAACTGCTCTATTAACAAAAGTTTCTACATATCTAAAAGGAAGCATTGCAGTATCTACAATAGTATTCATTCCTCTCCACTGATTCATCATTTCGTCAACAATATTTGCATCAAGCCAGCCTTCTTGAATTGCCTTTCTCAAAGCCTTTCTATCCTCTAAATCCAAACCTCTTTTCCCAAATACTTTTTTAAGCCCAACAAACAACTGTTTAGTAGGAACTTTATTATGAACATAAGCAGCCAAACCAGATGTTAAATTTTGAGTAGCATTAATAAGAGCAGATTTTACTCTACCTCCTAAAAACCAAAGAACAATCAATCTATTAAGCTGCCTAACTTCTCTTGGTTCAGGTGTTCCAAATGCATAACTTAAATAATCGCTTAACTCTCTAATAAGCCCTTCAGGTTTATATCCTTTTCTATGAACAAGTTTATAAAATGCCTTATAAGCATGTTCCATTGCTTGTTTTTTAGCTTTAGACAATCCATATCCATATAAATATCCCCTTAATCTTTTTTCAGCATCTTCAAGCTTTAAGCTAAATCCAGGAATATTCTTTCTTCTAATTAAATGGGCACTCCATCCTAAGCTCTTTAAGAAATTATCTATATCTTCTGCTAAATTCATATAGAAATTAGCAACATCTTCTTTAGGAAGTTTCTTAGCTCTTTCAGCTGAAGTATGTAAGAATGCTATAATCTTAGAAAATGGAATTTCTGCTCCTGCTTCAACAGGAATTCTGCTTATTTCTTCAGCAACTACTTTAACATTTTTAGGAATTGATTTGACATCAAAAGGAACCCCTAATTCTTTAAACCACTTCTCAACTACAGAATAATCACCTTTTTCAAAAGCTTCAGCAATTCTTTTTGCTTCAGCACTTGTTCCAACATCATGAGCAAAAATAACTTCATTAGTCTCAGGATCAATAAGCTTAACCATAAATCCGCCAGTTCTCTTCTGAGGCATGTAGTAAGAGACTGGATGCATTTCAGCATACCTTACAAGATGACGATAAAAAGCAGCATGCTTAGTTTTTAATTCATCAGGAACAACTTTAGGATCTGCCTTCTCTAACGCCTTAGTCAAAATCTCCTTTTCTTCATTTGACATTGGTTTAGCATCTATATATTTCTTTAAAGCTTCTTTATAGCTATCCTTAATATCCTTCCAAACTATTTCTAAAAACCTTCTTACTCTTCTATAAACATTTTTTTCTTCAGAAGACAAATTTTTGACATTAGGATCAGGTTTGCCTGTTAAAGATTCTCTATAAAGAATTCTAAAAACTTTTTCTTTACTTTCTTTAGAAAGTTTATTAAGAGGTTTCATAATTGTTTCATCAACAGCATAAGCCCATCTATTAGCCTGAGGCTCTCTTATCCACTTCATCGCATATTCAATCTCTTTAACCTCAGGATAATAATCTCCATATCTTCTAACAATATCCTCCAAATTATATAATTTTGCTGTCCAAGTCTTAATTCCTTTTATATCTTTTCCTCTTATTTCTTTTCCATAACCTAAAATATCAGCAAGCCTATATAGCTCTTTCTTAGCTGCTTTTTCTCTTGTGACTTTAGCAAACTGATTTAGTGTTTTGAATCCTTTTTTAAGAACTTCATCTAAAGGCAAGCCAGCATAAAGCTTAACTTCAGTTAAAGGAGGAATTTCTTCTGCTTTTGTTTCAACTTTTTCAGGTTTCAAAATTGGCTCAACTTCTTCAGTTTCCTTAACCCCTTTAGTAATTTCTTCTAAATCAGGAGCTAATCCTTTCTCGACTTTTAAAACTTTCTTAGGCTTTTCTTCTAAAATTTCAGGTTTTTCAACAACCTCTGGTTCTTTAATTTCTGGCTTTAATACTTCCTCAATTTTTTCAACTTCTTCTTCTAATTTAGGTTTAGCTGGTCTTTTAGCAACCTTTGGTTCTTTAGCAGCCTTTAATAAAGCTTTTGTTCCTCTTTCTGCTGCTACACCAACTCCAACTCCTACTAAAGGAGCTAAAATACTTGCAAGAACAGGATGTTTTTCTTCTAAAGGTTCAGCTACAGCTGTAGTTCCTGCCTCAGCAAGCAAACTGCTACCAACAGCACCAGCAGTTCTTCCTGTCTCTTTTAAAGCTGCTTTAGCTCCTGCTTTAATAGCCTGACGGGCTATATCTTTTATTCCAAACCCTACAGGAGCAGATAAAGCAAAAACAGGATCAAACCAAGGCCATTTCTCTAATTCTTCTATTTGTTCAGGAGAATAAATTGTAGACATTATTTTTCTTTTCTTCTCTACAGGAAACTTATCCCAATCCTTTACATTAATAGCCAAAACTTGAGCGAATATATCAGGTTTTTCAGCAAGAGCTTTTGTTAATTTAATTTGTTTTTCTTTAGATAAATCTTTAAAATCAGGCAGAACAAAAGGCAAAATCTTAAAAAGCTGTGTTCTTGCCCAACTTAATCTTGCTTCTTTATCATTTGGCATTTCTTACTCCCCAAATAAAATCTGATACAAAGTTTCTCCAGTTATCTTTGCTTCTTCAGGAATAGCAGTAGTCTTTTTAGTTTTTCCAGTTTTTCTTCCTAAAAGTTCTTTAAGCCTATTATAATAATCCCTTATTAACTCCCACCTCTCTTCTTCAGACTCAGCAGTTATCCATCTTGTATCTTTCTGAGCAAGCTGAATTGCTCTATCTAATATTCTTCTTTCTTCTGCTGGGTTTAAACCTGTTTCTCCTTTTTCCTTTTCTGAACGATAAATAACAACTTTAGGTGGAGTAGGTTTGCCAAGAAGCTCAGTCTCTTTTTTAGTTTTTGCAGCAGCAGCTTTGGCTTTTTCAACTTGAGCAAGATTTAAAGCACTTCTTGCTAAACTTTCTAAAATTTGAGCTTTAGATTTTTCTAAATTGGTTAAAGTTTTTGAAGCATTTAAAAAAGCTTCCTGTATTTCTCTTGTTGTTTTAGGCTCTAAACCAAGTTCTAAAGCTCTTAAAGTTGCTTCATGAGAAAACCCTATCCAATCAAAACTACCATCCTCTTTACAATACTTAGGATAAATACTTCTAAGATGATCCGCATAACTTTTTAAAACACTTCTTTTCTGCTCATCTTTAGCTTGATTAGCAAGAAATTCAAGATTAGTTATAATCAATTTAGTAGCCAATTTATTTTTAAAGTCTTGCCACATTTTTTCTCTTTCCAAATAACCTTGTAAATAATCCTGTCCTATTAATAACCCACCCTTTGTTAATCCTGCTGCAAATCTTTCATCTGCTCCTAATGCTTTCGCTAAAGCACCTCCTAAAGCTGAACCTATCATTGCTAATGCTGCTTGTTTATAAACTTTTTGCTTTTCTTCTTCACTTATAGGTTGAAACCAATCCTTTAAAACAGATAAATCAAAAAGTCCAACATTAGGTTGAGCTCCTTGACTTAATGCATTTGTCACAGCACTTGCTAAAGCTCTGTCTTTCTCCTCTTTTATTCTTCTGCCTAAATCTGTATTGCTTAATATTTCTAAAAGTCCAGTTGGCATTGTTAACCTCCTACACTAACTTTTAAATGTTTTATCCAGCAAAGCGAGTAAACATAAGCATCATAAGCATCTTCCTCAGCATTTCCCTTTTTAAGAGCTTCTCTTAAATCCTTGCTCCAGCTTGTAGCAGATAAAAACATCTGTTTATCAAATGCCTTTGTTTCTATATTATTTAGCCTTTCCCATTTAGGCTCTATTTTATCTACATTTGTTGCAAACCAAAACCCTTGTATCCCAGATAACATTTCTACTTTTAAAGGCACAACCCATTTAAACAGTTTTCTTAATTTTGCCCCAATTACTGCCATAACAGGAAACATCAATGCACCACCAGACTGAACTACCAAAACACCATAAGGTTTTAAAATCCTTTTTATTTCTTCATAATGTTCTAAAGAAAAAAGCTTGCTTAAACTTGGACTTGTAGGATCAGGATAATCAGCAAAAACTATATCGAATTTATGCTTTCTGCATTCCCTAACCCAATAATAAGCATCTTTGTTATAAATTTTTACTCTTTCATCATTAAAAGCATAACAATTAAGAGCAGATACAAGAGGATGCTTTTTAGCAAGATCTGTTACATCTGGATCTATATCAACTACAATCACTTTTTCAGCAAATTTAAGAGCTTCTCTGCAAGCCAAACCATCTCCACCTCCTAAAATTAGCACCTTTTTAGGTTCTTTCCCTGCTATAACATAAGCAGAATGTATAGCCAATTCATGATACCTATATTCATCAGCAGAGTGAAATTGAGTGCAAAGATTTAAATCAAGCCTTAAATGCCCTGTTTCAGGATCATGGAAAAGCTCTATCAAATTGTATTGAGATTTAAGGTAAACTATTCTTTGCCACATTTAATCTATCTCCTCTTTAAAAAACTAAAGCTCCTAAAGCACTTGAAAATGGAGAACCAAATTGTGCAGCCAATTTTCCAGCCATGCTACCTGCAGCAGCTTCAGCAGCAGCACTACCACCTAAACCTAATAATCCAGCTAAACCAGATCCTAACCAAGATAATCCACCACCAGGTCCTAACCAATAACCAAGCCCTAATCCTAAAGCAGAACCAGCTATTTGACTAAATGGACTTGGTCCTTCTACTTCTCTTACAGTCGTAGGAATTCCCATTCTTCCGCTATATAAAGTACTCCAAAGATTAAATAGGTTTTTATATCTCTGCTCACCAGAATATCTCAAAGCTTCTTCTCTTGCTGCTGCTCTTGCCAATTCATCAGCTAAAGCCCTTCTTCTTGCTTCTTCTTCTAATTCTGCCCTTCTTAATTTATCTTCTAAGGAAACTCTATAAGCTCTTTCATACTCCAAAGCTCTCCGCCACTGATCCATTTTAGATGCACTTATTGCCTTTTCTTTTTCTAAAGCTCTCCTAAATTCATCTTCCATGGATCTTATTATTGCTCTTTCTCTTTCTAAAGACCTTCTATATTCATCCTCTAAAGCTTGCCTTCTTGCTGCTTCTAAAGCCTGTAATCCAGCCCATCTTAATTCTCTTCCTCTTTCAGCAAGCCTTGCTCCCAATTCTTTCATTGCCTCTTGAGCAATTGTAGAATTAATCACTCCTCTTGTAGCAAGCTGATTAAGATATCTTCCCCATTCTTCTTGATAAGGAAGCATTGATAAATAGGGTCTACTCATTTCGCTTACAAATTGCGGAGATGGTTCATAATGTTTAGCTAAAACATCTAAAAGTTCCTTGCTTGGCTCATAATGCTTAGACATCACTCTTAAAAATTCTTCGCTTGGCTGATAATATTCTCCTACTAAAGAAGCAAAAGAAGGAGTTGGTGTATATGGTGTAGCTAATGCTTCTAAATATTTTTCACTTGGTTCATAATGTTTAGCTAAAACATCTAAAAATTCTTCACTGGGTCTATAATATTCTGTATGAGCTATATTAAAAAGGTCAGATAATAATTGTGTTTCTTGCGGTGTAGGAGGAGGAATTGTTCTTGTTTGAGTAACTTTAGTTTCAGTGCTTCCTCCACCAAAAATGCTACCCATTTTTATTCCTCCTTAAAAGGTAATTCTAATGTAGTTGCAATTTTTTTAGTCCCTGCTAATCTTCTCCAAGCTTCAGGATTTCTTTCTGTAGAAAAATACATTGCAGATGCTCCTATTTTCTTAGCCAAAAAACTTAGCTCTTTATGCATTTTTTCACGCTTATCAGTTGCTTCCTGCAAAAGAATTAAAGCTCCATAATGTTCGTCCAAATACATTACACAAAATCCATGAACCTTTTTTTCTTTTTCATCAATTAATACAAAAAACCTATAAGAACTATTAGGAATAAAACAAGCTGCCAACCTATTTAATTCTGCTTCATCTAAAGAATGTTTAATTTTTGCTAAATATTTTTTCCAAAAAGGCAAAATTTTTTTAATCATTTCTGGATTTTGTGTTTGTATTAATTGCATCGCTAATGTGGTTTAACATCAGTATAAACAGTAAAGCTTTGCTCTGTAGCAGTAAAGCTTACTCCTGCTACACTCCAGCTCTGGCTTGTTGCAGAGTAAGAAGCTTCACTTAAAGTAAGAGAAGTCTTTCTTAAAGAATAATCAGCATCATATTTTGCAAAAACATTATCATTAAGAGTATAAGCGATTGTTCCGTCATATTCTTCAAAATCAGCCAATTTTGCTATAAAAGCACGAGAATAATCACTAAAAGTGCAATAACCACAAACATAAATATCTCCATTGCTATTACTGCAAATTCCTGTCAAGTGAATATCTACATCTCCTCTGTTTATTCCACATTGTTTCAAAACACCTAAAAGAAATCTATCTGTCTTAAGCACATATCCATTACCTTCTACCATTGATGCCATACAAACATTGCCATCTGGTAAAGAGCATAAACCAAAGAAAGAATCTGGTTCTTTATCTATTGCTTGTTGTCTAACAGCATTAAGATCATTATCAAACTTTGTTATTCTCAAACTACAATCACTTGACGAAGCATAATAACGGTTAATAATCAAAACATTATTATCACTATCTATTGCAATACCGTAAGCTGTATAATAATCGCCCAAATAAACCTGTTTCTGAACTGTTAAGCTATTATCAAGCTTTATTACATATCCTTTGCTACCACAAGCAAAAACATTACCATTTGAATCAATAGCAATATCATATAAATAATCATCCCCACCACTATCCAAAGTAATTTGATTAATAATATTCAAATCACTATCAAGCTTCGCAATATAAAAATCATCATTGGTCCCATTATAAGCAGAACCACAGACAAAAATATTCCCATTAGAATCAATTGCTATATCTTGTAAAATATCATTATCACCGCTATCTATTGTTGCCTGTGAAACAACATTTAAATCATTATCAAATTTCGCAATATAAAAATCATTATTCGTCCCATTATTACTGTAACCACAAACATAAACATTATTACTGGAATCAACAGCTATTCCCATTGCCCTGTCAACTCCACTTCCACCATCTATAGTAATCTGTTTAAGAACCTTCAAATTTTTATCAAATTTGGCAAGATAAATATCATAATCACTCCCATTATACCAATAACCACAAACAAAAACATTCCCATTAGAATCTACTGCCACATCTTTCAAAACAAGATCATCTCCTCCATCTATAAGCCCTAAAACAGATAAATCAGCATATACAGTTACAAAATCTGCCTTAGTTGTTGTTATTGAAGCATTTTTCACATGATAAGTAAAAACAACAGGAGTATCGCTTACATAATCAGGTAAAGTAACTGTAAAGCTATTGCTATCGCTCCAATCAGAAGGATCTATTGTTACATTTGAATCACTACAAGTTATTTTATACTGTAAACTACCACCTTCAGGATCAGAAGCATCAATAGTAAAAGTATAAGATTCTCCACCTACCAAAACCTCTTCTCTATCCACTGAATTAATCTCAGGTGGAAGGCTATCAGTAACATCTACAGTAAAGCTTGCCCATGAACTTACATTACCAATATTATCAACTGCTCTGCATTTAAAAGTCAGTGTTTCTCCTACATGAGTTGAATCAGGCATAGTATAATCAATGCTATCTCCTGTAGTAGTAGAACCATCTGGTAATTGCCACTCAAAATGATCGACAACTGCTTTATTATCTTTGTAAGCTGTTAAAGACCCAGTAGCTGAAAGAGTAATGGTAGTATTATACTTACCACCATAAGGACCATAAATAGTTGGCATAGTAACAGTTCCGCCCACACTGCTAAGTATTTCTGCCAAAAAATCAACCCATTTTTCACCATCATAAAGTTTAAATTTGTAAGTTCCCTCTGAAGTATCAAGCCATAAATGATATGTTATAGGATCAGTAGGAGGAACATCTCCTGCATCCAGCTTTCTTACACGGTTAAGTAAATTGTAAATTCTATCAAGCTCATTTATATGCTTTTCTATTGCTTGCGAAGTTGTATCTCCTGTAGGACTAAAATCTACAGGATATTGCTTTGTCCATTCACCCATCTTTTACACCTCCACTACTTCTAAAATTAATCCTAAAAGCTTCATGCTTCCAGATTGCACCATTAGCTCAGGCTGTAAATATGGTATTCTATGATTGCATTTGAATTGCACTAAGCTACTTTCCTGCTGAACTACAGGATCATCATCATAATAAGCTATATCATCATCATAATAAGCAATATCACCACTTGGTATTAAATCTAAACTTTTATTTAACTTATTTATTTTCAAATTCATAGTTCCTAAACTAATCCCTTGATAAAACATTTTGCCTTTCTTTAACAAAAATTGTCTACTTGGATGTATTCTTTTTGTTATCAATCTTGCTTGTATATCCTCTCCATCATCGTCAGTTAAAGTGCTATCCATTCTGTATAATCCATCTTCTAAAGCTAAATAAACAGTATTTTCAATCCAAGTAACAGCACAACACTTTTTAGGAAATTTAAATGCTGTCCATGCTCCATTGTAATAATGAAAAACATAAACAAATTCACTATTTTTTATTCTTACCCAAACCTGCCCTTTAGGCTTAACATGCCAAATTCTCACAGTATTAGGGTTAAATTCTTTTAACCATTTATTAACTTTTTCTCCTATATCCCTTACCTTTATATCTCCATACTCAAAAACAGTATTAAGACTTCTCACTCCACTTCTATCCATAAAAATAATTAAATTCCCTACTTCTACCGCAGCTAATCTTGATAAAAGTCCACTATCTTCTGAAACCTGATAAACAGCCCAATTAGGATAAACCCCAATTACTCGATAAATCCTTCTGTTATCTTTAAAAACAATTATATCTTTGCTTAACATCTTAACCGCAATAATATTTCCACCATCTTTATATCCAACCTCAAGCTTGATTGCATCGCTATCAGTCCCTTCAAAATTCCAATTCGTCTCATCTCCTATTCCAGACCAATATAAATAATCATCCCCTTGCTTGCTGACTATAACCCGTCCATACTGCACATTCACATAATCGCAAATAGGAGAAGTATAAATTGTAGTTAAAGTTGTTCCATCTGTAAACTGTAAATTTCCACCAGAAGCAATCAGAACCTTATTCCCCCATTCAGCAAAAATAGGAATTTTATCTCCTGATAAATCACCAAGCTCTGTAAACGTCCCATCAAAATTGTATTTATAAAGTTTTGTTCCAGAAGAAACCAATAAAAAATCTAAATTTTTTGCATAAAAAAGCTGATCTATATTGCTACCTAAATCTGCAAGCTTTTTTGTTCCATCCCGAGTTTTTAAAACACCGCTTGAAAAATCATATTCCCAATTAAGAAGAACTACACATTCATTTTCGGCAAGGGCCTCGGGTGGCAAAGTATGATTAAGCCCACCTGAAAAATCAGTAAAATGCACTATCCTTGTTCCGCTGTGCTTTGTTCCAAGTCTCATTTTAAATACCCTTTAACGCCTTCATATTTGCCCTATAATAAACAGAAGACATCAAACAAATATCAAAACCTTTATTAAAGGCTTTCTTTTTATTACAGAGCAAAATAACACGCATTTTTATATTAAACTTTAAAAGGTAATTCTCTTTCGTAATAAGTTTGAGTTACTGAATTGGCAATTTCATAAATCTGAGCACCAAAAGCTTTCAATAGCTCCTGTTCCACATTTAAAGAAAACTCATTTCTGTTCAAAGCCAGAAAAATCACCATTTCTTTTAACAAATTAACCATATAAACAGGCACAGGAAGTTCATCATCTAAAGAAGAAATAAATGAAAAAAGAGTATAATAAAATAAATCCAAACTTGTATTATTTGAATAAATCTTATCACCAATTATCTTATAGCCATATTGATCAGCTGGTTTAATAGCAGGATAGCTTTTTAATAAGTTGCCTTGGCTATCCAGAACTCCTTCTTCCCTTACAAAATCACTTGGTAAATCAGCTACTCCATCAGTTAGACTCAAAGTAGTATATTTTAGCAAAATAGGGGAAGAAAGCCTTATTAGCTCATTTGAAATAAATCTTAAAGCATCATTAACATAACTTATAAGCTCATTATCAGAATATTCTGCTTTATCGGTATCATTAATTTGATAACGAACTTGGTTTAAAAACTCTTCTACTGTCATTTTTACCTACCTTTTTTTAAATTTCTCCTTCAGAGCATCTAAATTCAGGATGTTTTTTCAATATTTTTTTAATTGCTTTAGGATTTCTCATAATTTCTTCTTGCTGCTCTTTAGGCAAGCTTAAAAGAAAATCCAAAGGAATAGAACCAATTTTTCGCCAAGTTCGCTTCTTAGAAAACCCTTTGCCGATCAACTTTCTTTCCTCATAATTCTTTCTTAAAAACGGTGTTATATCAGAAACAACTTGCAAAATAAATTTGTCTTTTTCAATTTTTAAAATTTCTTTTCTCATTTATAAACTCTTAAACTAACTTAAGCTCTCAAGAAGCTCAGAAAGCTTCTTAGCATTTTCTTTTCTTAAACGGTTTCTTTCAGCAATTTCTTTATTTTTCTCCAAAATTGAACGAATTGTTTCTTCGTCTGCATCTTCTGGAATTTCAAGCGGTTCTTCAAGTGGCTCTGTTGTGAAAAAAATACTATTAGCATTTATTTTTCCAGCATCTGCAAGTTTTTTAAGTTCATTTAATTGTTCATCTGTTAACATTTTGCACCTCCTTCTTCTTTTTCATTAAACTTGTATATTAGAACCTTGTTCAGTTCCAGTTGCAGGAGTAACATTAAGCAATCCACCTACAAGAACGCAATTATAAATTGGAGCATCTGTTAAGGAAGAATCAGCAGTAACAGAATATTCATTTGTAGGATCAAGAGTTTCTATTGTTGCATTTGTAATTAACCAATTCTTGGCTGAAATACTATTTCCAGCAAATTTAATAGCTTCGCTTGCACCATTACCTATAAATGTTCCACCTTCAATTCTTGCATAACTATAAGTATTCAAATATAAACCATAGCAATCTGCATAATTTGTTATAACAGAATAATAAATTTTAATTGCATCTGATGAAGAAACACTAATAGGATTACCACCTGAATCAACAACTGTAGCATATAAGTATTCACCTGCTGCTCTTTCAACTCTATTAAAATCAAAAAATTTCCAACCAATAGAATCAACAGGAATTCCAGATGCTATTTCATCACCACCTTCAGTTGTTCCAAGCTTTAAAGTTGCACCTGATTCTTGAGCTGTATTAACATAAACAGCAATTGAAAGAAGCATATAAGGTTTATCAGAATAAGGCTGAAAACTTTCTGAAAAATTTGTATCATGTGAACTTATTACCCCCCCAATACTTTTACAACCTGTAATAGTAGGTGATGCAGAACCCCAAATCACTATACCATGGCAGGAATTTACTGCCGCTGAAATTTCATTTATAAATTTGCAATTAACAAGTCTGCATGTTTTATCAGTAGTTCCTTTAATACAACAAGCATGAACACTAGAAGTAATATCCCCTTTTCTTCTAATAGTTATATCTCTCCATTCACTTTCAACAATTGAATCAAAAACAACACCATGAACATTAGAATCTGTCTGAACCGTAATATCAGCAGAAAAACCAATAATGTCAACATAAGATTTGGCATTTATTTGAGCATCATCAACTATTTTACCTATTACAACTATACAATATCTATTAGTTTCTGAAGCATCTGTAATTGAATTTAATGCATCGCTTAATTTTGTATAGTCTCCTCCTTCACCAACAGTAAGAAGTTTACTATATTTACTTAAATTTAAATAATGCCAAACTCCATTAGCATAAATATAAAGTCTCTTTCCTGGAGTTTTAGCATTTGTATTTCTTACTACTCTTATATCAAAATCTGTCTCAGCTGGTAAAGTAGGAGAATAATTAGCAAATTCTTCACCATAATCAGACTCATCATATCCTATTAGTCCAGATAAAATAAGATTAGGTTCTTTTTCTCTTGCATTTTGTGCATAAGCTGTTGGTCTCATACTACACCTCCTTTTCTATTAAAATTTTAATAAAGGGGAAGCATCGCCTCCCCTACTTATTTTTAGCTTAAGTCTTTAATAATAGCATTTGCCTTTTCAGCTCTTGCCTCGAGAGTAAGCTCACCAATGATCGCCTTGGCCACATAATCTCCAGTGGGAGGTATGTCTTTTACCTTGAATGGTCTTAGATAAGCAGTTTTCCAGTAATTTGTATCAAGAATAAATAACATATTAGTAAGCATATAACGATGAGGAATAATTCTTACAACTCCAAAATCAGATTCATAAACATCTACAGCAGCTATCAATCTTTTATCCTCAGCCTCAAGAGTTTTGGTAGCACCAGCAGTAAATCCACTTATTACTCTTTTGTGCTTACCGCAAACAACTACTGTGTTAGGATCTCCTCCAGCCTGCCAAGCACTCTGAATTCCATCATTAAGAAGATCTTCTGTAAGATCCCTTGGAGTTCCACCATTATCATCAACATTTGTAGTAACAAATGCTTGAATTCCACCCAGTTTTCTTGCTTCTGTAGCACTCCCAGCAACCGCAGAAGTATTATTAATAATTGCATATTCAACATCCTTAGCTATCTCTTTCATTCTGTTCGCAATCTGATAAGCAAGCTCAGATTTAATACCATATTTCTTAACAGCTTCTTGAGAACCAGAAACCTTGGCTACTTTCTCAAAAATTTGAGTATAATTTCCTTTTCTTGTTCTTGTGGTAGATGAATCAGAACCATAATCGCTTCCTTCAACTTTTGCATTATCACCAGGAGGATTTAATTCATCCTCCAACCATTCATGATAAATAGCATCAGCTTTAGTCTTTCCAAACATGCTATAAAGTGGAGTTTCAGTAGGGGTAATATTAGTTATTATATCGCTAACATCCTCTCTATTTCCTACAGCTGTGTATGTGGTTACTGCCATGGCTTACACCTCCTTTTTAAATTTTTTAAACTATTCCAAGCTTAATTAGAGCCTCTGCTTGCTCCTCAGGTTTCATTCTTGCAAAATCCTGAGGAGAAATCTGAGGAGGAGTTTCTATCTCCCCTTTACCAGCTCCTTCTACCTTTGGAGGCTCAGGAGCTGTTTTTTTAACTTGAGGCCTTTCAATAGCCTCAGAAGCTTTAACAGATTCATTTTGCAATTCTTTGCCCAGCTTTTCTTTATAAAATTCCTTTCTCATTCTTTCCCAGAACGGAAGAAAAACATCTAAATCATCATTCTGAATAGCAGCAACAATTTTTTTATATTCTCTTGCAGGAAGATCGTCTAATTTCTGCTTGATATATTCATTAATTTGGTCAAAATAAGGTTCTTGAGTTTTAAGCTCATTTATTTTCTGCTGAACCATTCTTTTTCTTTCAACCTCTTGAGTAATTTTAGCAGCCTCAATAGCAAGAGCAGTAAGATGTTTGGGATTAAGCTCGTCAAATTTCTCTCCTAACTTTAACTCTACCCTTTTTCGAGCTTCTTCCTGAATAGCATCATAAAGCTGTTTTTCATCAAGAACCTGAGATTGCTCTTGCTGCTGTAATTTTAATTCTTCTTGCTTTCTTTGAGCTTCAGCTCTAAGGATGGCTTCATAATAAGGTCTCAAATCAGGTGGGACACGAGAAGGATCAATCTGGCTAAACTCTAAACGAGCAAGTTCCTCAGGTGTATAATACTGAACCTCTTCTCGAGGCTCTGCTTTGGTTTCTTCAGTTTTTTCCTCTGTCTCAAGCTTTTCTGCAGAAGCTGTTTCTTTTTTCTCTTCTTCTTCACCAGCAGGTTCTTCTAAGCCCCAGTCATCTAAATTGATCTGTAAATTACCTTCTTCATCTAAAAAGAATTCTGGTTCTTCTTGCGGGGCTTTCTGCTGCTCACCAGCTTCCGCAGTTGCCTGCTCCTTTACCTCCTCTTCTTGAGGAGCTTCACCAGCAGGCTGCTCTTTTAGTTCTTCTACCATCTTTTATCCCTCCTCTTCTTTTTTTATTTTTTCATCCAATTCTTCAACTTCTTTACTAAAGAATATAACATTTTTTGCTTCATTTTCAAGCATTTTCTCAATTTCCTGTAGAACTTCCAATTTTGCTTTTAAATATAGCCATTCATCAGGATTCTTCTTCTGCTGCCACTCCAGGAATATTAGCTTTTTTTCTTCTTCCAGATACTCTTGAAACGCTTTCAGTAAGTCTTTGGCTTTCAAGGAGCGGAAGTATTTCTTCAACGCCTGCTCCCGCAGTTTCTCTATTTCCTGTAGCTGCATTTAAACCTCCCTGCAATAATTTTTGCTGCATTTTTTCTGGATCTGTCAAAAATTCATCTACATTTTTAAATCCTAAGGCTTCTATAAACTTCTTTGCAATATTATAAATGTTCTTAGGAGTAACAATACCAACCTGAACAAGTTGTGGATAAATTTGCATTATCATTTGTAAGTTTTGCAATTGCTGTTCTTTTACTCCTACACCCATTCCTGCGCTCACTTCCAAGTCAAATTCACCTCTTATATCCTCTGGTGATATCTGCAACCTTTCATTTGTAAGCCTAATAACTATATCTTGCGTAATAAACCGCTGATTTAGCTCAATCAAAAACCTAAAGAATTCTTTTATACCTGTCTCAGCAAAAATTCTTGCAATAAGCTCTAACCTTTGCTGAGCAGCTGCCATGATAAGCCTTACACCCGTTGCGGTTTTGTTCAAAGACCTCGCATCAAGTCCCTGATTATATCTGGTTACTCCAGTTCTATTCTCTTTAAGTCCTTCTATATATTCAAGAAAATTATAAGTCCAAGAAGCCAAAGGCTGAATAGGCAAAGGTCTAATAGCCCCTAATTGCCTTACTCTAATAAACTCTTTATCTAAAACAAGGTCTTGTAAGTTAACAGCAGTTTCAAGCACTTCAAGCTTTGGATCATTATTAAGAGCAATATTAACCAAAATCTGTCTGATTAATGCAGTTTTTATTGCTTGAATATCAGCTAAAATATCAGAAAAGCTTTTACCCCAAATTTCATAAGGTTCAAGAATCGGAGCAAGCACAAAAAAGGGTGGTCTACCATAAAGATTTTCTTCTACTCTCAGAATCGTATCATTAACAACAGTTACAATAACAGGCTCAAGCAAACCATCATTGTTAATATCATACTTAGTATAGCATTCATAAAGCTTAAAAATTTTTCTTGCTTCATCTACCTGCGGAGGAGTAAATTGGCTTTGATTTGGCCTAAGAGCAAAATTTAGCTCATCCCAGTTTACATTTTCCTGCTCTTGTCCTTTTCTTATTGCTTCTTCTACCGCATCTTCATCATAAATTCCTTCCTGAGCTCTTTTTCTTAAATAATCAGCTGTAACTAACTTTCTGTGAGCAACAAATGTAGCATCTTTAATATTCGATGCGTCAGGATGATAAATAAATTCATTCGGAGGAATGTTTGTAAAAACAGGCTGGTTCTTTTTAATCTTTTTTAGCTTATAAGTTACAACAGCATAAACATTATTTTCGGTTGGTTCTACTTTAACAACTTCTATATTTTCTGCTTGCTTCATTGCTTCAGCTTCCTCTATTGAAAAAAGCCCTTTCATTTGAAAATCTTCTGTCTCTCTTTCCCACCAACATTTAATAACGCCTAATCCACTCACAAGAGCATCTTTAAACCAGCGATAAAAAATCATAAAACCAGGATTCTGAACTTGTATTTGAAAATTGATAAGTTCTTGCATTAACTCTGCTTTTCTTTCATCTTCAGCTTGCCTGCCTTTAATAGTAACAACATCCTCTCCACCAAAGAAAATTCTCATAAGGCTTGGTAAAGCCCATTCGATTACATCAGCAGTATCCGTTGAAACAACAGAAGACCTCTTACCAAGTTTGGGAAACTTTTGAGCGTAATAATCTGGATCTGCATTATAAATTTGATAACGCTCAACAAGCTTGGGTTTTATATAAGACTCAAAATAGCCCTCGGCAGACTCGATATCAATCCTAATCTTTTCTAAAAGCTCTCTTTCTTCTAATTTCATTTTTATCTCCTTCTATTTGATTTTTAAAATAAATGTTTGAGAAGCAAAGCAATTGTAGTTCCAACTAAGCTTCCAACTGTAGCAAAAATCCCCATTAACCAAGCCAATCTTGTTTCAAGCCTTAAAAATTTATCATCCATTTTCTTCCTCCACTCCTCCAGATTTTCTAACCTTATATCAAAAGAATTTAGCTTTTCTCTACATGTAACAAAATTACAACATGTTTCTTGCCTGAATGCTTCAAGTATATCCTTTACTTTTCTACCATATTCACAACCAACATGATTTAAATTTGCACCATCAGCCATTCTTCCTCCTTTTTTAAAAAGCAGTTACAGATGGTATCTCTATTTCTTCTGTTCTATAAAAAACTGGTGGAGTGGCAATTTGCTCCATATAAGCCAAAGCATCGATAAGATCATCATGTTTGCCTCTCGGAAACATCAATAATTCACTTTCAAGTTCTGTAAGAAAAGCTGCATTAACAGGAAACCAGATTGTTCCTGTCGCAAACCTTGGTTGTAAAGCTTGTATTCTCAATTCTTTAGCTTTCTGAGCTTTCAAAGGAACAATCTCAAAAAATTGATTTCTTTTTACCATTTCTTTTTCCAAGAAATGAGCCAAAGCCTGTTGATAAGCAACTTTTTCAATGCCGACTTTTAAAGGCTGGTATTTGACAACTGCACGAAAAATAGCTTCTATTGTTTTTGAAGGATCATAACGCCCATAGTCAATATCAAGAACAAACCAGTGATTCTGTGGGCTTACCGCTACAGTAACAATTGCTGTATAATCTGCTGTATAAGCCTCGCTAATGGCTAAATCAACCGTGGTAAAAACTGAGTAATTATTTTCACGCCACTTCAAATCTTTCGGATTGTAATATTTAAAATATTCACGCTTAAAAACTTGGGTCTCAGGAGCAATAGGCTGATTCATATATTCTGCATACCAAAGATGAAGCAAGCCTTGCTTGCGATATTCTTCCTTTTTAGCCTGAATTGCTTCTAAAGAATATTTTTCAGGCCAGGTTGGGTTATCATTTTCATCTAAAACGCCATACCTTAACGCAACAAATCCCTCAGGTGGCTCATTAAGCAAATTATTCAAAAGACTATCCTCATGTAAAATAGTTCCAATAATAAAAAACCTTCCCGCTAAACTTAAAGGAAGAACATCAGCAAAAAACCATTCTTTTAGCTTCTGTCTCTGTTTTTCTGAGGAAATTTCTTCAAGCTTTTCTATATCATCAAGAATAATTATGTCAGGTCTTTTTTCTTGATAACGCAAACCTCTCAAATTTTGTCCAGCTCCAAAAACCTTGATTAGATGTAATTCGCCTGTCAGTTTGTCCTGGTATTCTAAAACATCGACTTTATCTGTAATTACCTCGGCAACTTGCGTTAAAAGAGGATGGCTTTGAATCTCTGCTCTTAAAGTTCTGAACTGCTCTTCTGCTCTGTCTTTAGAAGCAGCTATATAAACTAAAAAACGATATTTTCCTGTTAAAATGTTCCAAACAGGAAAAAATAGCCAAGCATAGGTTGATTTCGCAAACTCACGCGGTAAAGCAATAATAATATTTTTGTCTGTCTCTGTTAAAAGTTTAGCAAGATGATAATGAACCTTTGACGGTGGCAAGCTGCAATAGCGAGGGAAAATTAATCTCGCAAGATCAACTAAAGACTTTTTAGCTTTCATCTTTATTTTCTTTTTCTTCTTTCTCTTCCTCACCTAAAAGTGCCTTCCTTATTTCGCACAACAAAGGCTTAACGCTAATATCATAACTGCTTTCAAGCTTTTCAGGCAATAAACGACTTAACGCAACCTCGCAAGATTTTACCGCGAGCTCTAAAAGGAATCTTTTTCCCAGTTTGCTTTCTGAAATGTCTTTAATCCAGTTTTCTTTCTCAGCAAGATCAAAAATTTCTGCAATTGCTTTTTGCTTCTTTCCATAAAGAATAGCTTCTCGCTTCTTTATTTCTTCTAAAACTGCATCAAGAAGTTCTTTTTCGTCAATCTTTGCTTTTTCCCTCATCACTTTTAAATATAGACCAAAATCCAGAAATTACAAGCCTTTTCATTTCCTTTTAAATTTTTCAAAAAATTCCCAAAATTTTAAAATCTTCCCTTCTCTTTTTCCTCAGAATTCCTCTAACCAGATTTTATCACCATTTTTTAGGTAAAATAAAACTTGACAAAAATAAAATTTCGTTTATATTTTATTTGTAGAAAATAAAAACAAAAAAAAGGAGGTGGGCTATGTTAAAAATTAAAAAAATCTCTTTAGAAGAATTGAAAGAATTTCATAAAGAAAAATTTCTACCTGCATTTTTAGAAAATTTAATAATTATTGAGGATGAAAATAATTTAAAAGTCTTCCTCATCCCTGGGCAAGTATTCCTTACATTTGAAGCAAAAGAAATTTTTGAAAACGAAAGCCTTGACACTTTTCTAAAAACTTTTTCAATCGCCATTTTTCAGTTTCACAGAAAATGCAAGACAGAAGTTTCTATTGAAACCCCTAACTATCAAATCTCCGAATTATTTGGAGATTCGGAGACCGATTTTACAAATTGTAGATATTGTCACCTTTGCAACTGTTATCATTATTACTCTTCAACTAATCTAAATTGGCATGATTAAAATAAAAAAAAGGAGGTGCTATTATGAAATTAAAAGAATTAGAAAAAACCATTTTAAAAGAACTTAACTCAAATCTAAAAAAATTTGCGACTTTAGATGATGCTATCATTGAAACAATAGAAAATCTTAGTGAAGATTATTATTTTCTTGATCATTATACTTCATGGCCAGATGGTCGTGGAGGAGATATTCTTTCTGCTCATTTTAAAATTGATAATAAATATTATTGTTGCATGTTTTATGATAAAAACTTAATAAACTTAAAAGAAATCACAAAAGAAATTTATGAAAAAGATAATCCTTTTAATTAAAAATAAAAATAGGAGGTGGGTTATGTGGGAAATTTTAAGGCAAAACTACATTATTTTAGAAGCAAAAAAGTTTAAAAAATTCAATGAGAACTATAAAGAATTTTTGTCTATTTTTTTCAAAATCGAAAAACATGAAATCTTCGATCACCTTCTCATCCTCAAAAAAAGAGAAAAATATCTTGGAATTCAAAAATAATAAAAAGGAGGAGGAAGGCATGGCTTATCCAAGATTAAATCAAAGAGTTAAAGCTATAATTACATGGGGAAGGTCTAAACTAAATGGTATGCATATCGGGAAAATAATTTCTAAACCTTTCAGAGCAAGGAGTGGTGCAGTTCTTGCTTATATGGATTGCGAGGTTTGTGGAAAGAAACATTGCATCCCTTGGACAAGCGATACAAGAATTATTCGCTTTGAGGCTTTGGAGGATTAATTATCCTCATTTTGCTGTTTCTTTCTTCCATATAGGCAGCACGAAGCTTTGCTTTCCTCCAAGCCTCTATATCAGCAACATGAATTACAGGGCGGCGAAATTTTTCGCTTGTCTCTAAAAAAAATATAGGTATGCCCCAATTTCTCCAATTTCTTACTAAAGTGTTTTCAGGAATTCCTAAATACCGTGATATATCCCTCCAACCTACTATAAACCCACTCCCTTTTAATTTTTCCGTAATTTTAGGATAGCTCATTTTTAATTAAACACCTCCTCATATATTCTGCTATTAAAAGTGCGTCCGATTTTCCATCACATTTTCCAATCTCACTTGCAAGATAAGGAAACAAGGCTTTAGCTCTTTCCAAAGATAATTGTTTTATTTCTTTTCTTGTTTTCTTTTTATGGCTTCCTAACATTTCTTTTTGCCATCTCTTAGGATGTATTTCTTCATAAGATATTCTTAAAGCTTTCAAAATCCCTAAAACTATTCCATATTGAACTCCTAATCTAAATGTAGAACAAACCCCTTGCCGAGGAAAAGGTTGCTGCTTTTCTACTCCTACTATAATTGTGTCTCTTTTCTTTTTTCTCTCGAACAATTCAATAAGCTCTGTAAAGTCCTCAGGCATTTTATAAACTTCTGCCTGAAGTGTCTTAATATCTATAAATGCTATTCCGCCCTTTTTTCCTATATCTATCCCTGCTATTATCATTTTTCCTTCATTAAATACAAACGAATAAGCATTTTTGCTCTTACATTTGCTTCTAATTCATCAACTTCTATATAATGCTTTCCTTCTCTTCTTTTCCAAAAATCAGTATAACACTCCCACCAATTCTCTTCTTTTAAAGAAGCAGCAAATTTAGGCAAATGCTCTCCCAATTCTCTTACAGTAGGAGCTTTGATTCTCTCTAAGTTGTTTATTTTTAAATCATGCTCTATATCTTCATTTGTCATTTTCTCAAAAAATGAAAGAAAAACTTTTCCTTGCCTATCAATAGTCCAATAATAACCCCCTCCACTTTGAGGATACCCTAAATCCTTTAACTTTTTGCAAAGCTCTAAAGAAGGAACCTCTTTTTTTAAATCAAACATTGCCTATCTCTCCTTAATTCTGTAATAACAAATCAAAACTACAATTGTCCCTACTAAAACAAAACATTCCAAAGAACAAAAAATGTTTCCATAAATTTTTTCAAATCCTATTTTAAATCCAATCAGAACAAAAACCACAAGACAAAAAGTTGCATTAAGCCAAACAGCTCCTTGATAAATTAAACTAATGTCTTTTGCTGTCTTTCTTTTTATAAGAAGCCTTATCTGAGCAATTGCAAAACTTCCTGTAATTATCGATAAAACAAGTATCAAACTTTGCAAGTAAGGTAATGCTTCCATCTTTCCTCCTTACTATGTTTTTGTATTCTTTTCTTCATATAACATTTCAATAAGCATTATCATTGCTTTTAAAGCTTTTTCGCAAAAAGTTTTCTTCTTTATCGCTTCATGCCAAGAACTCAAAATAGTATCCCATGCTTTCTGCGGATCTTTTTCTTTTAATTCTTTTTTCAGCTTTTCAAGTTCTTTTAATGCCTTGCACTCTTTCATTTTATTGAACTGCTGTTTCACTGCTTAAGGTTTCTATTAGAAAATCTACATCTTCTCTTAATAAAAGAACCTGAACATAACCATTCGATATCCAACAATCTGTTTGCTCATACTTTCCCCAGTTTTCCTTTGCTGCCTTTAACTGCTGCACAAAATACTCTTTCTCTGCTTCATTCACTAAATAAATCGTCACTCTCCCTAAACCATAAGTAAGAGCATAACTTTCATCCTGCGTCGACTTCCTTATTTTCCACCTATCGTTTTGTCCTATTAACATACTTTGCATCATTTTTACACCTCCTATTCTATTTTTCTATTTCATTTTGTTTCTCATATAACAAAAGCACTGCTTTTAGAAGATACCGCATAATTCTTTCTAAACTACGCAATGTTAAAAAATATAAATATCCATGCTTTGTATATTTATCCGTAAAGTAATAATCATACATAAAAGCTATTTCATTCATTACTTCTTCCAATTCTTCTCTCTTTTTATCCTCCATCTTTATACCTCCTGCATTTTTATTTTTTCTTTTAATGCTTGCCATTGCGGACAAAAATCAGCTACCTCGCAAAAATAAAGACAACCAATTGGAATAATCTCTTTCACTATTTCTTTCTTTACTTTTTTAGCATATTCTTCAGCTTTCTTTTCATCTGAAAATCTTTTATTCCCCACTACATAATTTACTCTTAACATCATATCTTCCTCGCTACAAATAAATTGCTCTTCATGCAATTTTAATCTTTGTATAATAAATTCTTCTACTTTGCTATCTTCCCAAATAGGATACTCCACTATCACTAAAGGTGAAGGAAGCTTGCTTCTCAATGGTGAAAAATCTCTTAACAGGAATACATTCTTAATTGCTTTAACTTTAATTCCTTCCTTTTTCTCAAGCATATATCTATAAATTTGCAATTGCTTTTCATATTTATCAAACTTTTCATGTGTTATTACAAATTCAGAAGTCACTTTATAGTCATAAATTATCTCATCCTCAAACAAATCAAATTCTCCTACTATTTTCCAATTACCTATTTCAAGTTCCATTTGCTTTTTCTCCTTTAAACGCAATAATCTTTTTGCTTGTAATAAAAGCATTTTTTTATCATTAAGCATCTCAGCCTTTTTCATCTCTTCTAAAATCTCTTGAAACTCTTTTAGCTCAAGCAATGAGTGAATCATTATTCCCATTATTTGATAATGAAAGTTAGTTGTTCTTCTACTTATATTTTCATAATTCTCTCTTAGAAGTTTTCTTTTAAGAGGAGAACCTATTAGCTCTGTCACCCTGATCGTATTTTCAGGCAGCAGTTTATATTCTTTCGTATAAATTGAAAAAAGGCTTGTCGGTATTAGTTCTTCTGTAAAATCTTTTATAACTGTTATTTTCATTTTTGCCTCCTATTAATTTTCATAAATTGCATTTATTTTTACAATTATTTCATCTTCATCAGGTCTTTTTCCTTTTAATTCAAAAGTTATTATTTTATTTTCTTCATCTTCTTTTATTTTCACGCTATCAAAATCTTCCCATAAATAAAAATCGCATCTATTCATTGTCTCTATTATTGCATGCATTAATCTGAAAATAGCTTCTTTTTTGGTTTTTAAATCATATAAGTTTATACTTATTCCTGCTTTCATTTTAAATCCTCCATTTTTGTTTTATAATAAAATGCACTTACATAATTGCGCAATACTTCTATTTTGCTTCTAATTACATTCCAAGCTGAACCTGGCTGATAACAAAAACCATTTTCCTTCCCATAAGGACATTTATCACAGCTCTTTATTTTCCCCAGTTCTTTTGCAATACAAAAATAACATTCAGAACCACTAAGAGGAAATAAATCAATATAGGACAATAAAAGAAACTTTTTTATTCTCATTAACTCTTCCACTGTCTTAGCCTTTTCACTTCTTTCAATCCAATCTTCAAATATTCTGCAAGCTAATTCTTTCCAATGCTTTAAATTCTTTATATAAACTTCTTTCACTTCCTTATCTACATCCATTTTATTTCACCTCCTTCTTTTTTTATTTCTCCTTCTTTTAACATTGCCATTTCAATCAAATAGTATTTAAAAAGAAACTCTGCATAACTACTTAGTCTTTCTAAATAATATTTCTGCTGTAATAAAGATGCTTTTTCAATTTTCTCTATTACTTCTTCTGCGATTTCTTCATTAGATTTAAAAGGAAACAAAAGTCTTATCAAGTCATCTATTACCTCATATCTTTCTCTTAAAAACTTCAAAATTTCTTCAAGCAATTTTTTAACTTCTTTTAATTCCATTTTTTTCTCCCTCCTTCTTTTTTATAACAAAAGCTACTTCTAGCTCATTTTTATATTTGTAAAAAATTAAATAACTACCTACTCTCTCTATCATAAAACTTCCCCAGTCTTTTTCTTTTATTTCTATTTCTTTCAAAAGTTTATTCTTAACAAAAGTCTCAATAATTTTGTCCATTACCTTATCCTCAACCGCCTTTGCTCTATAAAGATCCAACCAAATCACAAACGGAATATTTAAAACATCTGTTTCTTCTTTCAGAGCAAATTTATTTATTAAATAAACTTCTAAAACATAAATTTTCCCTTTTCCCTTGATTAAGAAATATTCATTAATTCCTTCTCTTTTCGGACATCTTAAAATCTGCACTTCTTTAAAATCTAAAGTCTTTAAAGCATCTTTCACTCTCATTCTTCCCACCTCCTTTTTATTCAGTCTCATCAAGTTTCATTTCAGATAAAATTTCTTCTATCTTTTCTACCTTTTCCTCTCTTTCATCAATAAAATCCTCAAAAACTAAAACCTTTTTACACAATGCCAAATTCCATATCTTTTTTCCTTTGCTCTCAAATACTTGTGGTTCTTCAAATAAAGGACACCATGTTCCACACGGCTTCCAGCCATGTAAAAAAGGGCAATGCTGCAGGAGATATTTTTCTTCCCCTGCAACCTTCCTCAGTATTCTTAAATTTCCCTCAAAATCAATTTTTCCTTTCATAGCTATTCCTCAATTTGAATTTGAAAATATTTTACTTTTTCCCAAGGTTCTTTTATTTCTAACTTTTGAGTATAAGGATTGTAATAAAACCTTTTCTGCCAGTTTTTAAACATACTATCTGAACTTTTAATTAAAGTTGCATTGCTAATTAAAATTAATCCTATTATTAAAACTATCTTTTTCATTACCCCACCCCCCTTATTTGTATTCTTCTCCTCTATAATAAAGAAATTCAATTTTCCTTAATAGCTCATTTCTTGCTTTTAAAATGCTATAATAATCTGAGTCGGATTCAAAACAAATTCCATGCAACTTTCCATATTCACATTTTTCACAATCTAATTTTTCTGTTCCTTGCCCATGCAATAAACAAAAATAACATGCTGTGGCTTGTAAAGGTAACTCTCTAACCATAATATATAAAAGATTCCTCTTATACCTCATAAGATCTTCCACTGTTCTTACTCTCTCCATTTCCTCTATACAAAGTTCCAAGTGACAATTTAGTTCTTTCTTCCATTCTTTTAAATTTTTTACCAATTTTTTTCTTATTTCTTCATTAACTATCATGGCATTCTCCTTTACCAATCTTCATCATCAAAATAATATTTCGGTCTTATCTCATATTCATTAAGCAAGGGATCTTTTTCAATTATATAAGGATTGTAATAACCTCCTGGCTCAAAATCTTCATCTCCTCCAGTAGGATACTTAGGTCTAATTTCATACTCATCAAGTAAAGGATCTTTTTCAATCACATAAGGATTTTCATAACTACCTGGTTCAAAAAGATTATCTGCTTTAGCTAAGGTAGTTCCTAAAACCAAAGTTAATCCTGCTATTATTGCTAATTTTTTCATAACACACCCCCCCCTTTTTTTTATTCTTCTTCTTTCTCCTCTTCTTCCTCTTCTTCATCTAAAAGAGGATTACAATTGAATGGGCACTCAAAAAGCATACATTCTTCACAACTACAACTTCTATCTCCCCACCAGCATCCCATTTTTTCCTCACCTCCTTTTTTATTTCTTTCTAATTTTTTTATTATA
>Ga0190337_1000012_pt1 | contig 31504 bp, 21 predicted proteins | sample 4872041011_MG_FD_161677 | JGI IMG/M metagenome (GOLD analysis project Ga0190337, IMG submission 161677) | Hydrothermal vent sediment bacterial communities from Southern Trench, Guaymas Basin, Mexico - 4872-04-10-11_MG | ecosystem: Environmental > Aquatic > Marine > Hydrothermal vents > Sediment ...
TATATATTTATTAAAATTATATATTTATTAAAAAATCAAATAGAATTTTTTATCTTAAAGGCATAGTAAAAAGCAACTACAATCAGTATCCATGCTATAATTATTCCTACTCCTCCGATAATTAATATTAGAAGAAGAGAACTTATAAAGTATAGAAGCCCAGCAGTTTTAAATAAACTAATCTTTGTATAATAAACTAATTTACAAATAAAACGTAATTAAGATAATAAAATAAGAGCTCTTTTTTATAAATCCTTACTTGTTCTGTAAGAAACCATAAGTATTGTATAAAACAATTTGAAATATTGTCTTTACCTAAAAGGTGAAATATACTTGCGGGATAAGAAATTATTCTATTATTCATTTTAGAGAGAGGGCTTGCAAAAATTATTTGTGCTTAATGCTTAACGTGGGAGTAGGATTATGTAAAAATATTAAAATTAGAAAAATTATTGCATAAATATCATTAAGTGAGGCTTTTATAAGTAGTTAAGATAGATAAACAAAGGAGATAAAAGTAGATTTAGATATTTTGCTGGAATAGTTTATAAAGTATAATTATTTTTTGGTTATAAGATTGGAAAATCAAAAATTTTTATTAAAATTAAATTTATTAAAAATAATTAAGGATAAAGAAATTGGGTTTTATTCAAAAAATAACATGGATAAGAAAATTTATAAATAAGAATCATCTTTCAGCCTTTCTTTTTACCTCTCCTTCTAATGTTTTTTATTTGTCTCGTTTTAGGTCTTCCAATGCCTTTATTATTATTACACCTAAGAATCAATATTTTCTTACAGATGCAAGATATTTTGAAAAGGCAAAAAAAGAACTAAAAAATTGGGAAGTGGTTCTTATTAAAAATGGTGTTTTTTCATTTTTGAAAAGGTTTATTAAAGAACTAAAAATTAAAGTTTTGGGATTTGAAAAAGATGATCTTACTTGTGAGTTTAAAGAAAGATTGAGAATTAAAGGAGTCAAATTTAAGGGATTTAACGAAGTTCTTAAAGATTTGAGAATAATTAAAGAAAAAGAAGAAATTAAAATTTTAAAAGAAGGTGTTAAGAAAACTGATAAAATTTATAAAGATGTGATAAATATTCTTGGAAATTTTATTTTTTCTAATAAAAAACAAGATTTGACTGAGTTAAAATTAAGAGGATTTTTAGTTTCTAAAATTTTTGAAATGGGAGGAATGGGAGAAAGTTTTCCAACAATTATAGCAAGTGGAAAGAATTCTGCTATTCCTCATTGGCAAAGTTCTGATAGTAAAATCAAAAAGAATGCTCCACTTTTGATAGATATGGGAATTATCTGGAAAGGTTATTGCACTGATTTTACAAGAACCTTATATATAGGAAAACCTTCATCTGAGTTTAAAAGAATATATGAAATTGTTAAAACTGCTTGGTATAAAGGATTTGAAAAAGTTAGAAGAGGAATCCCGGTGAATGAAATAGATAAAACTATAAGAGAATATTTCAAAACTAAAGAGCTTGATAAGTTTTTCATTCATAGCACAGGGCATGGGATAGGAATTGATATTCATGAACCTCCTAAAATTTATTATCAAAATATAAGATCTAAAAAAAGAAAAACTCAAATTGAAATTATAGAAGATGGAATGGTTTTTACTATAGAGCCAGGATTGTATTTTCCTAATAAATTTGGTATCAGGATTGAAAATATGGTATTTGTAGAAAATGGGAGAGGAGAAGTTTATTCTGAAGTAGATATAGAATTAAAAATTATAAAGTAAAAAAATTTCATAATTACTTTATAAGTTTCTATAATTATCTGTTTATTTCTTAATTTATCTCCATAAGGTTAAAGAATAGCTTAAAATTTAAGAAAAGCAGTGAATTCATTTAGCAAGGGTAATCATTATAGAAAAAGGAAAAAAATTGTTTTTAATATTTAATATTTTGTGGTAAAATTTCAAAGAAATTATTTTTTCTTTTTAATTCCAAGGAGGTTCTTAAAATGAAGGTAGTTATTATTGGAGGAGTTGCTTGTGGAGCCAAGACTGCTTGTAGGCTTAAAAGATTAAGACCTGATGCAGAAATTATTCTTATTGATAAAGATAACTATATTTCCTATAGTGGATGTGGGATGCCTTATTATCTTACAGGAGATGTTTCTCATATAGATGAGTTAAGAAAAACAGATTTTCATGTTTTAAAAAATGAAAAATTTTTTCAAGAGATTAAAGGAATTACTACTTTAACTAAAACTCTTGCAGAAGAGATTGATAGAAAAAAGAAAATAGTAAAAGTTAAGTATTTAGAAACAGGAAAAACAGAAAAAATACCTTATGACAAACTTGTAATAGCTACAGGTTCAATTCCAAAAATTCCACCTATCCCAGGAATTAATCTTGATGGAGTTTTTACTCTTTCAAATTTACATGATGCTATAAAAATCAAAGAAAGATTAGTAAATGGGCAAGTAAAAAAGCCTTTAGTAATTGGAGCAGGTTTTATAGGACTTGAAGTAGTGGAGGCTTTTGGAGAATCTTGGGAATTGCCTGTAACAATTTTAGAATATTTTCCTCAGGTTTTACCAAGACTTATAGATCCTTTTATGTCTCGGATAATAGAGAATCATTTAAAAGAAAAAGGTGTAAAGGTGGTTTTGAATGCAAGAATTAAAGAAATTGTAGGAAAAAATGGAAAGGTGTCAGGAGTGAGAACAGAAGATAATTTTTACCCTGCAGATTTAGTTTTATTAGCAACTGGTGTAAGACCAAATAGCGAACTTGCTAAAAAGGCTGGATTATTTGTTTCTCCTACTACAGAAGGTATAGTAGTAAATGAAAGAATGCAAACCTCTGATCCAGATATTTATGCAGGTGGAGATTGTGTAGAAATAAAACATTTAATTACTGGAAAAAGGATAGTTTTACCTATGGGTTCTCTTGCCAATAAACAAGGAAGAGTTATTGCTACTAACATTGCAGGGGAATATGCAATTTTTAAAGGAACTGTTGGAGCTTTTATTCTTAAATGTTTTGATATAGTTATAGGGGGATGCGGTTTAAGCTTAGAATCTGCACGTTTAGAAGGTTTTGAAGATGCAACCTATGCTCTCAATATTCAGCATGAAAGAGCTCGTTTTTTCTCTATAGGATGCTCATATTATTCTTTAATTTTTGATAAAAAGACTACTAAAGTATTAGGTTTTCAAACTGTAGGTCCTTTTACTGATGGGGCTTTAGCCAGAATTCATGCTATTTCAAGTATTTTGCCATTTAAACCTAATATAGAAGATCTTATCTCTTTAGAACTTGCTTATTCTCCACCCTTTAATACTGTTTTGGATCCTATTCATAATACTGCTCATATTGCTGAAAATATTATTTATAAAAGATTTAAACCTATAAGCTGGGAAGAAGTAATAAGAAGATTAAAAGAAAAAGATGAAAAGATGTTAATAGTTGATGTAAGAACACCTAATGAGGCGAAGGATATAACTCAAAAGTATCCTAATTGGATAGATATACCTTATCAAGAAGCAAGAAATAAAATAAAAGAGTTACCAAAAGATAAAGATTTAATAATAGTATGTAGTGTAGGAGCAAGAGCTTATGAAGTTGCAAGATGGCTTAAAGCTGAAGGTTTCGAAAATGTTTATGTAGCTCTTGGAGGAATAGTTCTTCCACAAAGTTGGGGTGAGAAATTTTAATGAAGATTCAAGCTGTTCGTGGTTTCAAAGATTGGCTTCCTGAAGATTTTGTTAAATATGAATACCTTATAGAATTAGCTAAGGATATTTTAAAAACTTATAATTATAAAGAAATTAAAATACCTATTCTTGAAAAAACAGAACTTTTTGTCAGATCTATAGGAGAATTTACGGATATAGTTCAAAAAGAGACTTATACATTTCAGGATCGGAATAAGGATTTCTTAACTCTTAGACCTGAAGCTACAGCAGGAATTTGTAGAATGATTATTGAAAAAGGATTATTTGTTAATCCTAAACCTTTGAAATTTTTTACTGTTGGTCCCATGTTTAGGCATGAGAGACCTCAAAAAGGACGTCTTCGTGAATTTTTCCAAATTGATGTGGAATTATTCACAGAATTAAATCCATTTTTAGAAGCTGAAATAATTTTTTTAGCCTTGGAAATATTAAAAGCTCCTCTTTCTTTTAAAAATTCTAATTCAGAAATTTATACCTTAGAATTAAATTCTTTGGGTTGTCCTAAATGTAGACCCAAGTATAAGGAAGAACTTTTAAAATTTTTAGAAAAAAATAAAGAAAATCTATGTGAAACTTGTAAAAGTAGACTTAAAAGAAATCCTTTAAGAATTCTTGATTGTAAAATAGAAACTTGTAAAAAAATAGTAGCTAAAAGTCCGATTATTACAGAATATCTTTGTGAAGACTGTAAGAATCATTTTAAAAATCTTAAAGAAATTTTTGATTTTATGAAAATTAAATATATAGAAAATCCAAGACTTGTAAGAGGACTTGACTATTATGTGAGAACAATTTTTGAAATCAAGGCTAAAGGACTTGGAGCTCAAGATACAGTAGCAGCTGGAGGAAGATATGATTATCTTTTAGAAGAACTGGGAGGACAACATCTACCTGCTATAGGTTTTGCTATAGGTCTTGAAAGATGGGCTATTTCCATTTTTGGAGATGAAGAAAATGAAGGTATTTTAGATTTAGATAATATTTTAGATAGACTAAATCCAGATATTTTTATTGTTCTTTTAGGGAAAAAATTTTTAATAAAAGGCTTCCAATTAGCAGCTCTTTTAAGAAAAGAAGATTTAAGATGTGAAGTAACCTATGAAGAAAAATCCTTAAAATCTCAACTTAAAAATGCAGATAAACTATCTGCTAAATATTCACTTATTTTAGGTGAAGAAGAATGGGAAAAAGGATCTGTAATATTAAAAAATATGAGAAAAGGTGTTCAGGAAAATATAGATTTTAAAAATTTAGAAGATCTTGCAAAAAAAATTTCTAAGAAAGTAAAAAATGAAACTTAATATTTATCCATCTAAAGATGAGTTTTTAAAATTAATTGAAAAATATAATTTAGTTCCTATTTGGCTTAATTTACCTTGTGATCTTGATACTCCTATTTCTTTATTTTATAAAGTTTTTAAGAATGAATATGGATTTTTACTTGAAAGTGTAGAAGGTGCTGAAAAATGGGCAAGATATAGTTTTATAGGGATAGACCCGTTTTTAATTTTTAAAAGTAAAGGAGAAAAAATCCATATTTTGAAAAAAGAAAACAATGGATTTAATGAAAAAGAAATAGAATCTGAAAATGCTTTTTTAGAATTAAAAAAACTTGTAAAACAATTTAAAACTCCTATTTTCAAAGAACTTCCAAGATTTTCAGGAGGAGCAGTTGGTTTTGTAAGCTATGAAAGTGTAAGATTTTTTGAGAATATACCTTGTGGAGAAGATACTCTCGGATTTACTGATTTACATTTTATGTTCCCAGAAATATTATTAGTCTATGATAGGTTTGGACATATCTTAAAGCTTATTTACAATATTTGGAAAAAAGATAATCAGGATCCTAAAGAACTTTATGAGTTTGCACTGCAGACTTTAATTAATCTAAAAGATAAAATTTATAAAGAAAAAATTTTAGAGGATTTCATTCCTAAAAAATATTCTTTTGATTTTTTTCCTGAGATCTCAAAAGAGGAATTTTTATCTATAGTAAAAAGAGCCAAAGAATATATTAAAAATGGAGATGTTATTCAAGTAGTGCTTTCTCAGAGGTTTTTTCTTGAAACAGAGGTTCCTTCATTTCTTATATATCGAGCCTTAAGAAAGGTTAACCCATCTCCTTATCTTTTTTATTTAAAATTGGGAGATGAAGTTTTAATTGGTTCTTCTCCAGAGATTTTAGTAAGAATGGAGGGAGATGTTATAGAGACAAGACCTATTGCAGGAACACGTAAAAGAGGTAAAACTGAAAAAGAAGACAAAAAGCTTGAAGAAGAATTAAAAAAAGATGAAAAAGAATTGGCAGAACATATTATGCTTGTTGATTTGGGGAGGAACGATATTGGAAGGGTATGTAAATATGGAAGTGTAGAAGTTTATGAATTTATGATAGTTGAAAAATATTCCCATGTTATGCATTTAGTTTCAGGAGTTAGAGGAAAAGCAAAGGATGAGGTTGATATGTTTGATGCTTTTTCAGCTACTTTTCCTGCAGGGACTGTTTCAGGAGCTCCCAAGATTCGGGCTATGGAAATTATTACTGAACTCGAAAAAAAAGTGAGAGGTCCTTATGCAGGAGCAGTGGGTTACTTTGGATTTTCGGGAAATATGGATTTTTGTATTACTATAAGAACATTTTTTCAGAAAAATAAAAAACTTTATATTCAAGCAGGAGCAGGAATAGTTGCTGATTCAGATCCAGAAAAAGAATATGAGGAAACTTTAAATAAAGCTAAAGCTTTATTTAAAGCCTTAGAAATAGTTAAGGAATTTTGGTAAAAATGAAAAAAATCTTAATAATAGATAATTATGATTCTTTTACTTACAATTTAGTTCAATTAATAGGAATAATGCTTAAAAAACTTTGGGAAGGAGAAATTTTAGTTTTTAGAAATGATGCTATAACTCCAGAAGAAATTTTAGATTTAAAACCAACTCATATAATTATTTCTCCTGGTCCTTGCACTCCTAAAGAAGCAGGAATTTCTGTAGAACTTATTAAAAAAGCTAAAGGTAAAATTCCTATTTTAGGAGTATGTCTTGGACATCAATGTATAGGTTCAGCTTTTGGAGCCAGAATTATAAAAGCAAAAAGACTTATGCATGGTAAAATCTCTAAAATTTTCCATGATGGTAGAGGAATTTTTTCAGGTCTTCCTAATCCATTTTCAGGAATGAGATATCATTCTTTGGCAGTGGATTTTGAAACTTTACCATCCTTTTTTGAAATAACTGCTCGAGCTGAAGATGGTGAAATTATGGGAATAAGACATAAAGAGTTTCCTATAGAAGGAGTTCAGTTTCATCCAGAATCTATAGGAACCTCTCTTGAAAAATGGACACTTTATAAAACCCCTCCTCAAAACTGGAATTTTGAAAAAAATGATCTTCCGGAGGGAGTAATTCTTTTAAGAAATTTCCTTAGCTTATATTAGAAATGTTAAAAAAATTTCACGAATTTTTTCAAAATTTTTTAGTATGGATTTATCTTCTTATTACAGTTCCTACTTTTAGTATAATAGCTATTATAATTAGAAAGCATTTTTTTGCACGTCTGTGGTGTAAAGGATTACTTAAGATTCTTAATATAAAAATAGAGATTATAAAAGAAAAAGAGCTACCTAAAAATATTTATGTTTTTATGAGTAATCATCAAAGTCAACTTGATATTCCAGTTTTAGAAAAAGTTTTAGAACCTTATAATATTAGATTTTTAGCAAAGAAAAGCCTTTTTAAAATTCCCTTTTTTGGTTGGGGAATTAAAGCCTTAGGATATATTCCTGTTGAAAGAAAAGACCCTAAAGAGGGATTAAAAAGTGTATTAGCTTGTATAGAAAAACTTAAGAAAGGTATATCTTTGGTTATTTTTCCTGAAGGAACAAGAAGTCCTACAGGAGAACTTTTGCCTTTTAAATTAGGAGGCTTTGTAATCCCTTTAAAAAGCAAAGTTAATGTAGTTCCTATTTCAATCTGGGGAACAAGAAATATTTTACCTAAGGGTGCTCTCTGGTTTAAAAATCCCTCTAATAAAAAAGTTTGGGTTTATATAGGAAAACCTATAGAAATAAAAGATCTGAATAGTAGAGATAAAGAAAGATTGGCTCAAATAGTAAGAGAAAGAATTTTAAAAGGACTTGAAATAATTAAGAAAAATAAGGAGGTTGAATAAATATGGAAGAAGTTTTGGTTGTTCCTTTAGAAGAAGAGCTTAAAGAGTCTTATTTAGATTATGCTATGAGTGTTATAGTAGGGAGAGCTCTTCCTGATGTAAGAGATGGTCTTAAACCTGTTCAAAGAAGAATACTTTATGCTATGTATGAAATGGGTAATGATTGGAATAAACCCTATAAAAAGAGTGCAAGAATTGTGGGAGAGGTTATCGGAAAATATCATCCTCATGGAGATATACCTGTTTATGAAGCTTTAGTAAGAATGGCTCAAGATTTTACTATGAGATATTTATTAGTTGATGGACAAGGTAATTTTGGTTCTATTGATGGAGATTCTCCAGCAGCTATGAGATATACAGAAGTTAGATTAGCAAGAATTGCTCATGAACTTCTTGCAGATATAGAAAAAGAAACAGTTGAATTTGTTCCTAATTATGACAATACCCTTAAAGAACCTGTTGTTTTACCTTCCAAGATACCTAATCTTTTAATTAATGGTTCTTCAGGAATTGCAGTTGGAATGGCAACTAATATTCCTCCTCATAATCTTTCTGAAGTAATAGATGGTTTGTTAGCTCTTTTAAAAAATCCAAATCTGAATATCGAAGAACTTATGGAATATATAAAAGGTCCTGATTTTCCAACAGGGGCTTATATTGTAGGAAAAGAAGGTATTAAATCTGCATATACTACAGGAAAAGGATTAATAAGGCTTAAAGCAAAATATAAATTAGAAAAAGAAAAAGAAAAACTAAGAATTGTATTTACTGAAATACCCTATCAAATAAACAAAGCTAAAATTGTAGAAAAAATTGCTCAATTGATAAAAGATAAAAAAATAGATGGAATATCAGAAGTAAGAGACGAGTCTGATAGGGAGGGAATAAGAATTGTTGTAGAATTAAAAAAAGAATGGGTAGAAGCTCCACATACTATCATTAAAAAACTTTACGAAATGACACCTTTGCAAACTACTTTTGGTATTATAATGTTAGCTCTTGTTCACGAGAAACCCGAAATTTTAAGCTTAAAAGAAATTCTTCAGAATTTTCTTAATTGGCGTAGAACAGTTATTATTAGAAGAACTAAATATGACTTAAAAAAAGCTGAAGATAGAGCTCATATTTTAGAAGGATTTTTGAAAGCTCTATCTCATATAGATGAAATAATAGAACTTATTAAAAAATCAGAGAATCCAAAGGAAGCAAAAATAAAACTTATTCAGAGATTTGGTTTCACAGATATTCAGGCTCAAGAAATTTTGAATCTCAGACTTCAAAAACTTACAGCTTTAGAAAGAGAAAAAATACTTTTAGAATATGAAGAATTAAAGAGAGCTATTGGGTATTATAAGAAAATACTTACTCATGAACCAACTTTAATAAATGTAATTGAACAGGAATTAAAGGAAATTAAAGAAAAATATGGAGATAAAAGAAAAACCCAAATTATTGAAAAAGATAAAGAAGAAATCCTAAGTTTAGAAGAAAAAATCCCTTCAGAAGAAGTTTTAGTTTTAATAAGTGAAGAAGGGTACATAAGAAAGCTGAGTTTAGATACTTTCTCTTCTCAAAAAAGAGGTGGTAAAGGTAGTTTAGCTTTTTCTTCAGATGAGAAATTAAAAACAGCCTTACAAGTAGATTCTTGTTCCCGATTATGGATATTTACCAAAAAAGGAAAAGTATATCCTCTTAATTTAAAAGAAGTGAATTTTTCTAATAGGACAGCTAAAGGTATGCATATCAAGAATTTAATTCCTTATTTAGAAGGAGACATTTCTTTTATGCTTCCTTATAAAGAAAAAGGATATCTTGTGCTTGTAACTGCTAAAGGAATAATTAAAAAAATTAAAGTTTCAGAAATAAAAAATCTTAGAAAAAATGGAACTATAATAATAAAATTGAAAAAAAATGATTATTTACAAAAAGGTATAATAACTGATGGAGAAGATAATTTATTAATCATTACTAAAAATGGATTAGTTATTCATTTTTCTGAAAAAGATTTAGGAATAACTAAAAAACAGTCTGAAGGCGTAATAGGAATAAAATTGCAAAATAAAGACACAGTAGTTGATATATTAAAAACTGAAAATCAAGGTTATTTATTTACAATTACTGAAAAAGGATTTGGTAAGAAAACACCTTTTAAAGAATTTAGAATTCAAGGAAGAAGTGGTAAAGGAGTTATTGGACATAATGTAAATGAAAAAACTGGTAAAGTAGCAGGGGCAACAGGTTTAACAAATGGCGAAGATATTTTAATTTTTTCAAGCTCAGGAAAAGCTATAAGAATTGAGAATAAAGAAGTTCCTGAACAAAAAAGAGTTACCCGAGGTGTGAGATTGATTTCTCTTTTATTGGGAGAATATGTATCTGGAATTTCTGTAATTAAAGAAAAAAGTAAATAATTAAGATCCTTTCTTGAAAAATAAATTTGAAAAGGAAGGTATTCTTGTAGTGATTTTCTTAACATGTTTAAAAGTGAAAGATTAAAAATAACTAAAAAAGAAGAATTTGATGGTATACTTATATTAGTAAGTCTTAATTGTGTAGACCAGTTATTTATTAAACTTGTTAAATATATAATTTCCTGATTAGCTAAATAGATAATTTTAGAATTTATTAAAAAGTGTGGAAGATAGGAGGATGTTATGAAACTTTCTAAAAGACTTCAAAAGATTCCACCTTATCTTTTTGTAGAGCTTGATCGTTTAAAAAATGAAAAGATTAAAGAAGGAGTTGATGTTATAGATTTAGGTATAGGGGATCCAGATATTCCAACTCCTCATGAAATAGTGGAAATAGCTAAAAAAGCTTTAGAAAAATCGGAATATCATAGATATCCTTCTAATACAGGAAGTTTATTTTTTAGAAAATCCTGTGCAGAATATATAAAAAGAAGGTTTGGAATATCATTTGATCCAGAAACAGAAATAATAGCACTTATAGGTTCCAAAGAAGGTATTGCTCATTTTCCTATAGCTTTTATAAATCCCGATGATGTGATTTTATGCCCTGATCCTGCTTATCCTGTTTATCATTTAGGAGCTATATTTACAGATGGTGTTCCTCACTATATGCCACTTACTTGGGAAAACAACTTTTTGCCTGATTTAAGTAAAATTCCTCAAGATATATTAGAGAAAACTAAAATTATATGGCTTAATTATCCTAATAATCCTACAGGAGCTACTGCAACTAAGGAATTTTTTAAAGAAGTGATAGAGCTTGCTAAAAAATATAATTTTATAGTTGCTCATGATGCAGCTTATATAGAAATGTATTATGAAGAACCACCTATAAGTATTTTCGAGATAGAGGGGGCTAAAGAAGTTGCTATAGAATTTCACAGTTTATCTAAAACTTTTTGTATGACAGGATGGAGGATAGGATTTGCAATAGGAAATAGTTTTTTAATTTCAGCTCTTGCCAAAGTAAAAAGTAATATAGACTCAGGAGTTTTTACCGCTATCCAAGAAGCAGGAGCTTATGCATTAAATAATTTAGAAAAAATCGTTCCTTCTTTAGTTGAAGTATTTAAAAAAAGAAGAGATTTTTTAGCTACAGAACTTCAAAAACTGGGTTATGAATTCAAAAAACCTAATGCTACATTTTATCTTTGGGTAAAAACTCCTAAAAATATGTCTTCTCAAGAATTTTGTAAAAAAGTTCTTCAAGAGATAGGACTGGTAGTTACTCCAGGAATTGGATTTGGAAACTCTGGAGAAGGTTATTTTAGAATAGCTTTAACTGTAGGAGAAAAAAGATTAAAGGAAGCAGCTCAAAGATTATCTACCCTGCAACTTTAAAAAAAATTGTTTTAAGCTTAGGAAGTAATTTAGGTAATCGTCAAAAAAACATAAAAAGAGCTTTAAAATATCTTGAAAAAATACCTTTAAAAATAATAAAGCTTTCTCGTATCTATGAAAGTAAACCTTGGGGTTTTCAAAGCTCTAATTTTTTCTTAAATATAATTTTACTTGGAGAAACACCACTTTCTCCTTGGGCTTTAATATTTGAAATAAAAAAAATTGAATCCAAAATGGGAAGAAAATTATTAAAAAGAAAAAATACTTATGAAGATCGTGTTATAGACATAGATATAATTTTTTATGAAGATTTAATAATAGATTCAAAAACTTTAACTATTCCTCATCCCTATATGCACAAAAGAGATTTTGTAATAATACCTTCTTTAGAAGTAATATCTAACTGGGTTCATCCAATTTTAAAAAAATCTTTAATAGAAATTTATAAAGAAAGTAATTGTAAAACTTCTGAATAGGTTTAAAGTAAAACATATGAAATTTTTGATTTGTGTAGCTCTTTTAATTTTTGTTTATTGGTATTTTTTTAAAAGAAAAAAGAGACTTCTTTTAAATAAACCCAAAGAATCGATTACAGAATTTGTTTTAGATGAAAATTGTCAAACTTATATTAGAAAAAAAGAAGCTATAAAGGTAGAAATTAATGGAAAATGTTATTATTTTTGTTCAAAAAATTGTTTAAATGATTTTTTACAAAAAAAGCTCAAACTTCAACCATAACTTCTTTAAGTGTTTCAATCTCATCAAGAGCTTTTCCTGCTCCTATAGCTACACAAGTAAGTGGATTTTCAGCAATCCTTACTTCTAAACCTGTTTCTTGAGTAATTAATTTATCTAAATTCTTAATAAGTGCTCCTCCACCAGAAAGAACTATTCCCCTATCTACCATGTCTGCAGCCAATTCCGGAGGAGTTTCTTCTAAAACTTGCTTAATAACCTGTAAAATTAAATCTATAGGTTCTCTAATAGCTTCTTGAACTTCTTTAGAAGAAAGAGTGATAGTTTTAGGTATACCTGTTACTAAATCTCTGCCTTTTATTTCTATAGTTTCATAAGGTTCTTCAGGCAAAACATTTCCTATTTGAATTTTTACATATTCTGCAGTAGCCTCTCCAATAAGCAAATTGTATTTTCTTTTAATATATTGAGAAATAGCTTCGTCAATTTTATCTCCTGCTACTTTTAAAGAATGACTAACTACAATTCCACCTAAGGAAATAATAGCAACTTCAGTAGTTCCTCCACCTATATCTACAATCATATTAGCCAATGGTTCTGTAACAGGAAGTCCTGCACCTATTGCTGCAGCCATAGGTTCTTCAATTAAATAAACTTCTCTAGCTCCAGCTCCTTCAGCACTTTCTTTAACAGCTCTTCTTTCAACTTGAGTTGTTCCAGAAGGGACACTTATAATAACTCTTGGTTTTACAAAATATCCTCTATTATGAACTTTTTGAATAAAATATTTTATCATAGCTTCTGTAACCTCAAAATCAGCGATAACTCCTTCTCTTAATGGTCTTATAGCTTTTATATTTCCTGGGGTTTTGCCAAGCATTTTTTTTGCTTCCTCACCTACAGCTAAAACTCTTTTATACCTTCCATCTTCTTTTATTGCAACTACTGAGGGTTCTGTAAGAATTATTCCTTTACCTTTTAAATAGATTAAAGTATTTGCAGTTCCAAGATCTATAGCTAAATCTTTAGAAAACCAATTTAAAAATTTAGATAACATCTTTTTTTCTCCTCATATATTTTAATTTATTAAAAATAATTTTAAATTAGTTTTTAAATTTTAAAAGGAGATAACTACAAAAGGACCAAAACCTTTTAAATTGCTATTTACCGGCAAAAATATAAGTTTTTCTGGCATTTTATGATAAAAATATCCAGCTAAAGCACATAAGATAGCATCCAAAATTCCTTCAATAAGTTTAAGTTTAAATTCTATACAGAGCTTAAATTTATTTTTTAACCAATCAAATAAAAATTTTTCATTTTTGTCAAGATTTTCTTTTTTATAAAAAAAAGCAAGTTCTTTTTTTTCTTCAGGAAGACAGAAATAAAAACTTGCTCTTGGATGAGTTTCAATTATAGTTCCACAGTAAGGAGAAAGAGCTTCACTAAGAAGTAATGCTCTTATAGGCACAGCCATAAGTGTATGATAAGAGACTACCCAAGATTTTGCTTTTTTTGGAAGCATGCTTTTAAGAGCTTTATCTGATATTCTAAATCCCTTTTTATCTTTTAAAGAAAAACTTAAAGGAGCATCTATTCCTACTGCTAAAACTCTATTTTTTTTGCAAAATTCTATTATTGGAAAAAAATCTTTTATATAAGAAGGATTAGAAGGAGATTTTAAGGATAATAAAGGACATATTTTTAAGAAATCTTTATCTTTTTTTAAAGCCACAACCCATGTATTTTTACTACCTGCAATATCTATTCCTAAAAAATAAAACATATATTAAATTTTTAAAATTATGAAAAAAATTGAAGATTATCCTTTTTCCATTTTAATTAAAATTAAAAAGCCTTCAAGATATCTTGGAGAGGAGCCTTTTTATTTTAAAAAAGATTGGGAAAAGACTCAATTAAAAATTTGTTTAGGTTATCCTGATCTTTACGAAATTGGTAGATCTCATCTTGGAATTAATATTTTAGCTTTTTTAATTAATAAACACCCTGATTATTTAGCTGATCTTGTTTTTTCTGTAGCTCCAGATTTTGAAAAAGAATTAAAAAAAATAAAATTTCCTCTTCTTAGTTTAAATTATAGAAAACCTTTAAAAGAATTTGATATAATTGGAATAACTTATCCTTACGAACTTTCAGTAACAGGTATTTTAAATATTTTAGATCTATCAGGAATACCATTTAGAACTATTCAAAGAAAAGAGGAAGATCCTATTGTTTTAGGAGGTGGCCCAAGTTGTGGGAATCCAGAACCAATTGCTGAATTTTTTGATGCTATAGTAATAGGAGATGGAGAAGAGATTATTTTTGAAATTCTTGAAAAAATAAAATGGTGGAAGAAAAATTACAAAAAGAAAAATAAACTTTTAGAAGAACTTTCTCAAATTGAAGGAGTATATGTTCCGCTTCTTAAAAATAAAGTAAAAAGAAGAATAATAAAAGATTTGAATAAAAAAGAATATTTCTGGGAATTTGGTACTCCCCTTATTCCTTTAGCTCATGATAGAATTCCTCTTGAAGTAGCTCGTGGTTGCACAAGAGGTTGCAGGTTTTGTGAAGCAAGTTTTTATTATCGTCCTGTAAGAGAAAAGACTCCAAATTATATCATAGAACAGATTGAGAAAAATATTAAGAACACAGGTTATACCGAAGTTTCTTTAATGTCTCTTTCAATAGGAGATTATACTTTTTTAAAAAATTTGTTAAATCTTTTAAAAGAAAGATTTTATGAAAGAGAAATTTTTAGGAAATATGCTTTTTCCATGCCATCCTTAAGAGTAGGAAGTATTGATGAAGAAATTTTAGAGTTTATAAGACTTGGAAGAAAAAGTGGTTTAACTTTTGCACCAGAGGCAGGAACAGAAAGATTAAGAAAGGTTATAAATAAAGATATAAATATAGAAGAGCTTTTTAGAGATATAGGAATTGCATATAAACTTGGATGGAGAAGAGTAAAACTATATTTTATGATAGGGCTTCCAACAGAAAGAGAAGAAGATTTGGAGGGAATAGTTAAAATTTATAAGAATATTAAAAAAATTTTTCCAAAAATAGATATAATTGTTTCAGTTTCTACTTTTATTCCTAAAGCACATACACCTTTTCAGTGGGAAAGACAGATATCTCTTGAAGAAACTTATGAAAAAATAAATTTTTTGAAAAAAAGTCTTAAAAAAGCATTGAAATACCATCAGCCTGAGCAAAGTTTTTTAGAAGGTGTTATTGCAAGAGGAGATAGAAATTTAGCAAACTTAATAGAAGAAGTTTATAGAAGAGGAGCGAGACTTGATGGATGGAAAGAATATTTTGATTTTGCATTATGGAAAAATACAGCAAAAGATTTAGGAATAAATTTAGAAAATTATTTGAGAGAAAGAAAACAAGAAGAAAAACTTCCATGGGATCACATAGATTTAAGAATTTCAAAGGAATTTTTAATAAAAGAAAGAGAAAAAGCATATAAAGAGGAGATTACAAAAGACTGCAGATGGGAAAAATGTAATCAATGCGGTAGTTGTAATGGAGAAATTAAAAATATACTTATTAAAGATATTGAAGATATTAAAAATTTTAAAAATAAAATTTCTAAAAAACAAAAAATTTCCCTTTTTGAAGAAAAGAAAGAAGTTTGGTATGAAATTTATTATACCAAAAAGGGAAAAGCAATTTTTCTTTCTCAATTAGAAATAATAAGGCTTTTTATTTTGTATTTTAATCGTTTAGGGATACCACTTGTTTATACTTCAGGATTTCATCCTCACCCTAAAATGATAGTAGATAATGCTTTACCTGTAGGGATAATTTCAGAAAAAGAATTTATAGCTTTTGCTATGTATAAGAAAGGACTTTCTAAAAAACTTAAAAATCTTAAATTATATGATGGTTTAGAAATTAAGGAAATTTATGAAAGAGAAGAAAAACCTTCATGTCCTAAAAAAGATAAAATAATTTTTAAAATTATTCCAATTTTAAAAAATAATGTTTTAGATAAAATTTTTGATAATGAAGTAAAAATTGAAAAAGAAAAAAATTTTTATAGAATTATAGTTTCTAAAAATAATTTTTCTATTTTGAAATTTTTAAAAGAAAAAGTAAAATTTAAAAATCCATTAGAATATTTTATAATTAAAAAAGAAGTTTAAAAATGGCACGAATTATTTTAGTAGATGATGACAAATTTGTTTTAAAGGTTCTTTCTAAACTGATCAGAGAAAAGATAGGAATAGAAACAGTGCTTGTGATGAATTTTAAAGAATTAGAAAAAGCATTAAAAGAAAATACTTATTTAATTATCTATTTTGTGATTATCATCTTCCAGATGCAGAACATGGAGAAGCCATTGATTTTTTAATAAAAAATAAAGTTCCTACCATTGTTTTTAACTACATCTTATGATGAAAAACTTAGAGAAGAAATTCTTGAAAAAGGTGTGATAGACTATTTAGTTAAAGGTATACCTAATATAACAGATCATATTATTTATGCTGTTTCTAGGGCTTTAAGGAATAGAAAAACAAAGATCCTTATTGTAGATGATTCTCAATCAGATAGGCTTTTAATGAAAAAAAATTTTAAAAAATATGCTTTTTCAAGTATTCGAGACATTGCGAGGTTCAGAAGTTTTAGAAATATTAAATAAATATCCAGATATCAGATTAATGATTTTAGATTATTATTTGCCAGATGAAGATACTGTTGAACTTGTATATTCTATTAGAGAAAAGTTTAAAAAAAATGAAGTAGGAATTATTGTAGTTTCAGGAGTTATTAAAACTAATATGATACCTGTTCTTTTAAAAGCAGGTGCTAATGATTTTCTTAGTAAGCCTTTTAGTAAAGAAGAATTTATGGTAAGAGTAAATAACACCATAGAGATGTTAGATATTATAAATGAATTAGAATTTTATGCATTTAAAGATCCTCTCACAGGTCTTTATAATCGGAGATATTTTTTTGAAGAAGCTTCAAAGTTATGGAAACTTGCTAAAAGATATGGTTTTAAATTAGCTTGTATAATCATAGATATAGATGATTTTAAAAAAATTAATGATACTTATGGACATGATATAGGGGATGAAGTTTTGAAAGATTTTGCTAAACATTTGAGAAATTTTTTTAGAAGAGAAAGTGATTTAATTGCTCGCACAGGAGTGAAGAATTTACTTTATTTATAAGGTATGAAAAAAAAGAAAAGCTTTTAGAATATTTAGAAAAATTTAGAAAATATATAGAAGAAAATATATTAAAAATTACTGTATATTTGAAAGATTTAAAAGAAGATTTAAAAATTAAATATACTATATCTATGGGAGTTGAGTTAGATCTTAAAGATTCTTTAAAGGAAATAATAATTTTTGCAGATCGTAAACTTTATGAATCAAAAAACAAAGGTAAAAATTGTATAACTTTTTAAAGTATTAGATATTTGATAAAATTTAGAATTTAAAAAGGTCTTGACAAAAAATTTTATAAGATTATAATTGTATACTGCTGTCTTTAAGATCTTTGAATAACTCTTGACAAAATTAAGATTAATTTTATAATTTAAATTTAGGTTAATTATGTTCTTTGAAAATTGAATAGCGTCCGTAATGGGGCCCTATAAGTATTAATGTTTATAAATTTTTCCTGAGGGTTTGATCCTGGCTCAGGGCGAACGCTAGCGGCGCGCTTAACCCATGCAAGTCGTGCGGGAAAGGGAGTTTTCTCCCAAGTACCGCGGCAGACGGGTGAGTAACACGTGAGTAACCTATCCCCGGGTCTGGGATAACCATCCGAAAGGATGGCTAATACCGGATAAAGTCACCAAGCGCAAGCTTGGTGATGAAAGGGGGCCTCTGCATAGCAAGCTCCTGCCTGGGGAGGGGCTCGCGGCCCATCAGCTAGTTGGTGGGGTAACGGCCCACCAAGGCTAAGACGGGTAGCCGGCCTGAGAGGGTGGTCGGCCACACGGGCACTGAGACACGGGCCCGACTCCTACGGGAGGCAGCAGGGGGGAATCTTGGGCAATGGGCGAAAGCCTGACCCAGCGACGCCGCGTGGGGGAAGAAGGCCTTCGGGTCGTAAACCCCTGTTCTGGGGGAAGAACCCTGCCTTAGTGAATAACTAAGGCAGGCTGACGGTACCCCAGGAGAAAGCCACGGCTAACTGCGTGCCAGCAGCCGCGGTAATACGCAGGTGGCAAGCGTTGCCCGGAATCACTGGGCGTAAAGGGTGCGTAGGCGGCTGGACAAGTCGCAGGTTAAAGCCCGGGGCTCAACCCCGGAAAGGCCTGCGATACTGTCTGGCTTGAGGGCCGGAGAGGCTGGCGGAATTCCCGGTGTAGGGGTGAAATCCGTAGATATCGGGAGGAACACCAGTGGGGAAGCCGGCCAGCTGGACGGTCCCTGACGCTGAGGCACGAAAGCGTGGGGAGCAAACCGGATTAGATACCCGGGTAGTCCACGCTGTAAACGATGGGTGCTAGGTCTGGGGAGGTAAACTCTCTGGGCCGAAGCTAACGCGTTAAGCACCCCGCCTGGGGAGTACGGCCGCAAGGCTGAAACTCAAAGGAATTGACGGGGGCCCGCACAAGCGGTGGAGCACGTGGTTTAATTCGATGCAAAGCGAAGAACCTTACCTGGGCTTGACATGCCAGGGTTGTACCCCGGTGGAAACACTGGGGGAGCACAGAGTTTTACTCTGTGCGCTCTGGCACAGGTGCTGCATGGCTGTCGTCAGCTCGTGTCGTGAGATGTTGGGTTAAGTCCCGCAACGAGCGCAACCCTCGCCCTTAGTTGCCAGCGGGTAATGCCGGGCACTCTAAGGGGACTGCCGGGGATAACCCGGAGGAAGGAGGGGATGACGTCAAGTCCTCATGGCCCTTATGCCCAGGGCTACACACGTGCTACAATGGGGGGTACAGAGGGATGCGAACCCGCAAGGGGGAGCTAATCCCAGAAAGCCCTCCTCAGTTCGGATCGGGGTCTGCAACTCGACCCCGTGAAGCCGGAATCGCTAGTAATGGCGGATCAGCATGCCGCCGTGAATACGTTCCCGGGCCTTGTACACACCGCCCGTCACACCACGGAAGCTGGTCCCACCCGAAGTCACTACCCTAACCCAGCTTCAGCTGGGAGGGGGGTGCCTACGGTGGGGCTGGTGACTGGGGTGAAGTCGTAACAAGGTACCCCTACCGGAAGGTGGGGGTGGATCACCTCCTTTCTAAGGAGAAAAAAAGGGCCCCAACGGACGCTATTCAATATAAATTTTTTTTATTTTTTGATCTTTGAAATAAATTAAAAGGTGAACGGATTCAGAACTAAAATGGGCCTATAGCTCAGCTTAGGTTAGAGCGCACGCCTGATAAGCGTGAGGTCGGAGGTTCGAATCCTCCTAGGCCCATTTTTTGTGTGGGGGTGTAGCTCAGCTGGGAGAGCGCCGGCTTTGCAAGCCGGAGGTCGACGGTTCGAATCCGTTCACCTCCACCACTTTTTGAGAAGTGGTGGAAAAAAATAGATCTTTGACAAGTGAATAGAGGTATCCTTTGGTATCTTTTAAGCTGGTTCCTGTAGCCAAGCTACTAAGGGCTGGCGGTGGATGCCTCGGGTGCGGGAGGCGATGAAGGGCGTGGCAAGCTGCGATAAGCCCCGGGGAGCCGCAAGCAGGCGTTGATCCGGGGATGCCCGAATGGGGAAACCCGGCTGGGGTAATACCCAGTCATCCATGGGTTAAAAGCCCATGGAGGCGATACCGGGGGAAGTGAAACATCTCAGTACCCCGAGGAAAAGAAATCAACCGAGATTCCCTGAGTAGCGGCGAGCGAAAGGGGAGGAGCCTAAACCAGGTAGGTGTAAAAGCCCGTGGGCGTTGCCTACCTGGGGTCGTGGGACTACACCGGAGGAGGCCACGGACTCCTCGGGGAGTTACAAAACCGTCTCCTTAGCCGAAGGCGCCTGGAATGGCCCGCCAGAGAGGGTGAAAGCCCCGTAGGCGAAAAGGAGACGGTCTCCCTGGGTGTAGATCCCGAGTAGCACGGGACACGTGGAATCCCGTGTGAATCAGGGGGGACCACCCTCCAAGGCTAAATACTACCCGCACACCGATAGTGCACTAGTACCGTGAGGGAAAGGTGAAAAGAACCCCGGGAGGGGAGTGAAATAGAACCTGAAACCGCCAGCCTACAAGCGGTCGGAGGGGAGGTTTTACCTCCCTGACGGCGTGCCTTTTGCATAATGAGCCCGGGAGTTACCGTCGGTGGCAAGGTTAAGCCGTTAAGGTGGAGCCGTAGCGAAAGCGAGTCCGAAAAGGGCGTTTAGTCGCCGGCGGTAGACCCGAAGCGGGACGATCTACCCATGGCCAGGGTGAAGGTGGGTTAAACCCCACTGGAGGCCCGAACCGGTGGAGGGTGAAAACTCCTCGGATGAGCTGTGGGTAGGAGTGAAAAGCTAATCGAGTCCCGTGATAGCTGGTTCTCCCCGAAATGCATTGAGGTGCAGCCTCGGGTGGTCGCTGCCGGGGGTAGAGCACTGTTTGGGCTAGGGGGCTTACCGGCCTACCAAACCCAGGCAAACTCCGAATACCGGCAAGCGCAGCCCGGGAGTGAGTCTTAGGGCGATAAAGTCCTAAGACGAGAGGGCAAGAGCCCAGACCGCCAGCTAAGGCCCCAAAGTCCTGGCTAAGTGGTAAAGGAGGTGCCCCTGCTTAGACACCCAGGATGTTGGCTTAGAAGCAGCCATCATTTAAAGAGTGCGTAACAGCTCACTGGGCGAGCGGGGGTGCGCCGAAAATTACACGGGGCTTAAGCCAGGCGCCGAAGCTGCGGGTCGGAAGACATGGAGTCTTCCGGCGGTAGGGGAGCACTCCGGTTGCCGATGAAGGTAGCTCGTAAGAGCTACTGGAGGCCCCGGAGGAGAGAATCCGGGCACGAGTAGCGATAAGGAGGGTGAGAATCCCTCCCGCCGTAAGCCCAAGGTTTCCTGGGGAAGGGTCGTCCGCCCAGGGTTAGCCGGTCCCTAACCCGAGGCCGAAAGGCGTAGGGGATGGGAAGTGGGGTTAATATTCCCCCGCCACCAGGATGGAGGCCAAGGGGTGACGCAGGAGGGAAGGGCTCCGGGGCTATATGGTTGGCCCTCCAAACCTCTAGCCCGATGATGGACCGAGGTAAATCCCGGTCCGGAGGGTGAGGGGGAGTAAGTAACCGAGAGCTACGGCTCTCGGGAAGGAGCCCGGACCACACTGCCAAGAAATAGCCTCGTGGCTGTTGAAGTCCTGGTGACCGTACCGCAAACCGACACAGGTGGGCGGGCAGAGTATGCTCAGGCGCGTGGGGCAACCCTGGCTAAGGAACTCGGCAAATTAACCCCGTAACTTCGGGAGAAGGGGTGCCCGTGTGTAGGTGTAGGTCCCTTGTCGGACCTGCGCTGAAGCGGGTCGCAGGAAAGCGGCGGTGGCGACTGTTTACCAAAAACACAGGGCTCTGCTAACTCGTAAGAGGACGTATAGGGCCTGACGCCTGCCCGGTGCTGGAAGGTGAAGGGGTGGGGTTAGCGGAAAGATTATTCTTTCCGCGAAGCTCCGCCCTCAAGCCCCAGTAAACGGCGGCCGTAACTATAACGGTCCTAAGGTAGCGAAATTCCTTGTCGGGTAAGTTCCGACCTGCATGAATGGCGTAACGACTGCCGCGCTGTCTCAGCCAGGGGCCCAGCGAAACTGTAGTCTCGGCGAAGATGCCGAGTACCCGCGGTGGGACGGAAAGACCCCGTGGAGCTTTACTGCAGCTTGGCATTGATCTTCGGGGTAGGATGTGCAGGATAGGTGGGAGGCTGTGAAGCGGGGGCGCCAGCTCCCGTGGAGCCACCGGTGAGATACCACCCTTCCTGCTCCGGGGATCTAACCTGCGGGAGTTATCCTCTCGAGGGACAGTGCCTGGCGGGCAGTTTGACTGGGGCGGTCGCCTCCTAAAAAGTAACGGAGGCGCCCAAAGGTCCCCTCAGGTGGTATGGAAATCCACCGTTGAGTGTAAGGGCATAAGGGGGCTTGACTGCGAGGCCGACAGGCCGAGCAGGGGGGAAACCCGGGCCTAGTGACCCGGCGGTCCCGAGTGGAAGGGCCGTCGATCAACGGATAAAAGTTACCCCGGGGATAACAGGCTGATCGCTCCCAAGAGTTCACATCGACGGAGCGGTTTGGCACCTCGATGTCGGCTCATCCCATCCTGGGGCTGGAGAAGGTCCCAAGGGTCGGGCTGTTCGCCCGTTAAAGGGGTACGTGAGCTGGGTTCAGAACGTCGTGAGACAGTTCGGTCCCTATCCACCGCGGGCGCAGGAGGCTTGAGGGGAGCTGCCCCTAGTACGAGAGGACCGGGGTGGACGCACCTCTGGTGGCCCGGTTGTTCCACCAGGAGCACAGCCGGGTAGCCATGTGCGGAAGGGATAACCGCTGAAAGCATCTAAGCGGGAAGCCCACCCCAAGATTAGGCCTCCCGAGGGTGGGGCAACCCACCCCCTGAAGGGTCCGGGGAGAACACCCGGTTGATAGGCCGGAGGTGGAAGCCCAGCAATGGGTGGAGCCGACCGGTACTAATCACCCGTGCGGCTTGGCTGCAGAACCAGCTTAAAAGTTCCAAAGGATACCCTATTCACTTGTTAAAAATATTAAATTTCCCGGGTGCCTATACCGGAGGGGAAACACCCGTTCCCATTCCGAACACGGTCGTTAAGCCCTCCAGGGCCGATGGTACTGGGGCGTTACCGCCCTGGGAGAGTAGGTCGGTGCCCGGGATTTTTTTTATTTTTGAAACTTTATTGTAAATTCTATAAAATTAAGTATCATATATTAAATCACCACTATGAAACTTCTCTTCAAATTCATAGTAACATTAATTTTAATTTCCACATTATTTTTAGGAATCTTAGTATTAGTTTTTGCCTTTTACCTCAAAATTAGTCTCCCAAGTATTTCTCAATTAAAAAACTATAGACCTATACAAACTAATGTTGTAGTAGATGTTCACGGAAATCTTATAGGGTATATTGGAAAGAAAAGAAGAATTTTTGTTCCTTTAAAAAAAATTCCACCACATGTAATAAAAGCCTTTATTGCTGCTGAAGACGCCAATTTTTATAAACATAAAGGTATAGATTTTTTAAGTGTATTAAGGGCTCTTTATAAAAATATTATTCATGGAAGAATTGTTCAAGGTGGTAGCACTATAACTCAACAAGTAGTAAGAGCTCTACTTTTATCTCCAGAAAGAACTATCCGGAGAAAAATAAAAGAAATTATCCTTGCTTGGCAAATAGAAAAACATCTTACTAAAAACGAAATCCTTACTATTTATTTAAATCATATATATTTAGGTGAAGGAGCTTATGGAGTAGAAGCAGCAGCTTTAACTTATTTTAATAAACATGTTTGGGAATTAAATCTTAATGAAGCTGCAGTTATTGCTGGTCTTCCTCCTGCTCCTTCGAGATATAATCCTTTAAAAAATCCTAAGCTTGCTATAGCTCGTAGAAATTATGTTTTGAGAAGAATGGCTGAAGTTGGTTATATTTCCTGGGATACTGCAAAATATATTTCTTCTCAGCCTATTATGTTAAATCCTAAAAATGTAAATATTCCTATTTATGCAGCTTATTTTATAGACGCTGTAAAAATAGAATTATCTCAAATATTATCTCCTAAAATTATAGAACAAGGAGGTTTAAAAATTCAAACTACTTTAGATTTAGAATGGGCTAAAAGAGCTTATGAAAATGCTATAAGAACTTTGAATCGATTATTTTTTAATAGAGAACTTCCTGAAATAGCTGCAGTATGTTTAAATAACGAAGATGGTGGGGTAAGAGTTTTAATTGGAGGAAAGAACTATGCTCAATCATCTTTTAATAGAGCTATTTTAGCTAAAAGACAGCCTGGGTCTGCTTTTAAACCATTTATATGGGCTACTGCTATAGATGATGGAATACTTCTTCCAGATTCTACAATTCCAGATGAACCTATAGTTCTTCCAGGAGTTAATAATGGAAAAGATTGGAGTCCAAAGAATTATGATAATAAGTATATGGGTCCAATTAGTTTAAAGGATGGTTTAGCTTATTCAAGAAATACAGTTTCTGTGAGAATTGCGCTTTTACTTGGTTTAGATAAGATTAAAGAAATGGTAGAAAAATTAGAATTTCGATTTAATCAGCCTATAAATTATAGTATAGCTTTAGGAACTTATGAAGTTACACCTTTGGAATTAACAAGGGCTTACACTATTTTTCCAAATATGGGGGTATTAGTAAAACCGTATTTTATTGAAAAAATATATGATAAAATTTACGCTCCCTCTAAAATTTTATATCAACACTATCCAGAAAATAAATCTATAATTTCAGCTCATACTGCTTATGTAATGAATGGTTTTATGCAAGCAGTAGTGCAATATGGGACAGGAACCTGTGCCAAAAAATTAGGAGTTCCTGTAGCTGGTAAAACTGGAACCACTGAGGAGTATAAAGATGCTTGGTTTGTTGGATATACCCCTCGATATACTTGTGGAGTGTGGGTGGGATATGATAAAAATAAGACTTTAAAAAGAGGAGAAACTGGTGGAAGAGTTGCTTGTCCTATATGGTTAAGTATTATGAAAGGAACTACCCATGAATATCAAGAATTTCCTATTTATATACCTTTTGAATTATTATCGGAAACTTCCTTAAATTTAGATCTTTCTTATTAAGGTGTAGCATAACTATGAAGTCCAGCTAAAAAGAAATTAACTCCAAAATAGGTAAAAATAACAGAAGCAAAACCAAATATACTAAGTAAAGCTAATTTTTTACCACTCCAACCACGGGTTAAACGGGCATGAATAGCTCCTCCATAAATAAGCCAAGTAATAAGAGACCAAGTTTCTTTTGGATCCCAACTCCAATAACTTCCCCAGGCCTGATCTGCCCATACAGATCCTGTAATAATTCCTAAAGTAAGCCAGAAAAAACCAAAAAGTATAAGTTTATAAATAAGATTATCCAATGTTGTTTTGGAAGGAAGGTAATTTTTTAAATTACCTTTATCACTTATTAAATAAAAAATTCCTAAAGCAAAAGCTACAGCAAAGGCACCATAACCTAAAAAACAAGTTATAACATGAGCAACAAGCCAATTACTTTTTAGAGCAGGAATTAAAGGTTTAATAGAAGCATCAGCTTTTAAAGAAGCATAAGCTATAACAAGACTTGCTAATAAGAAAACAAAACCACCAAAAATTTTGGTAGGTAATTTAAATTCTAAAAACAAATAAACTCCGGCAATACATAAACCAAAAAATACCAGAGATTCATATAAATTTGATAAGGGCACATACCCAAATCCTGCTTGATGAGTTTGAATCCATCTTATAAAAAATGCTAAAAGGTTTAAAAAAAAACCACTCCACCCTATAATTGATCCTAAAAAAGCTCCTTTTTCCCATTTAAATAACCAGTAAACTAAATATATTAAACCTGCTCCTAAATAAATAAAAGTAGTTAAACTAAAAAGTAAACTATTTTCTGGAAGAAAACTTTTTTCATTTAAAGAACATAAAAAATAAATTAAAATGGTTAAAAGAAACCCAAAAATAACATTTTTAAATTTCATTTTTTTCTCCTCCAAATAAAATTAGATTGGAACAAAAAGAAATATAATATAAAAAGGCTAAAAAAGCAATATATCTATTATGAAGGACTAATATTTAAGAAATTTAATAAAGGAAGTAATTTAAAACAGATTTCTTCCCAGTCCTTTTTGCCTTCTTCTACTTCATCCATAAATTTTTCTAATTCTTTTGTAAATTCTTCAGAAATGTATTCACTATAATTACTTTTTAAATAATTATAAACTTCTTTACCTAAGGATGTAGGAACTAATCCTCCATTTTTGAGTTCATAAATATAGTATCTATGAAGAAGGGTTGATATTATTTCTGCATAAGTTGAAGGTCTTCCAAGACCTCTCTTTTTCATTTCCTGAATAAGTGTTCCCTGATCATATAAAAAAACCTTAGGAACTTTTGTATATTGAATATTTTCTGGATAAGAAGATTCTATTAGCTTAAATATTTGGGGCTTTGTCCAAAAGTATTCATATCCAGGCTGAAGTATTTCCAAGATTAAAGTTTCTTCCCAGGAATAAGAGGGAAGTTTAAATTCAAAAGAACCTTTTAATACTTTAGTTTTTCTGGTTTGACTTGCCATAAATCTTCTAAAAATGATATCATAAAGTTTAAAACTATCCTTAGGTTTTTTAAAAGTTAAAAGTCCATGAGCAACCCTTAATTTGATTTCAGTAAGATCCCAGGCTCGAGTTGGTCTTATTCCTTCATGAGCACCTTTACTAAACCATTCTCGAGGATAAAAATACTCATCTCCTAAAGTTTGAGTAATATAAGGTTTAGCAACTTGATAACGTCCTATTTCTGAAATTCTCGTTGAATCTGTTCTATGATAAGTTATGAGTCCAAGTTCAAAAAGTTCCTGTAATAGTTGCATAGTATAAGAAGATGAAAATCTAAAGAAATGGAAAGCATCTTCTAAAATAGTATCTGTAGTATAAGGAGGTGGAGGAGAAAGTTCATCTTCAAAACGTTTTTTTTCTTTTATTTCTAAATTTTTTGGAAGTTCCTGAATTATTTTTTTAACTAATTCCTCTTTTTCAACTTCAATATTAAATTTATGATCATTCAAAATAAAAGAGATTCTAAATTTATATTGTTTAGCAAGTTCAGCTCTTTCTATAATCCAACCCAAAACAGGAGTTTGAACTCTTCCTGCAGAAAGATAAGATCTTTTAAAAACTTTCCATAATTGTTGGGATAAAGAAAATCCTACCCATCTATCTGCTACTCTTCTTGCTAATTGAGCTTTTACTTTTGCTATGTTTATTTCCTGAGGATTTTCCAAAGCCGATCTTAAAGCTCTTTCAGTAACTTCGTGAAATTCAAGTCTTTTTATATTAGGTTGAAAAGGTTTTATATTAGTATAAAGATCGTATGCAATTTTTTCTCCTTCTGCATCAGGATCAGAAGCTATAAAAACCTGATCAGCACAAAAAGAGAGGGTTCTTAAAACCTCAATAATTTTACCTTTATCAAAGATTTCATTTTTGTCTTTAATATCTTCATCTACAAACTGTTCTCCAGTCTTTTTATCTATTTTAATAGTATTAAAAACTGGATAAAAATGACTATCCATTTGAAGAACTCCAAAAATACCTTTTTTTCTCGAGAGATTAAATACATGTCCTAAGGAAGCACAAATAGATAAAAGGGTGTTTTCTATAGGTATTTCATAAACCCAAACATTTTTTATTCTTCTAATAGAAGGTTTCCCAAAAAAATTGGCAATAGTTTTGGCTTTATGAGGAGACTCTACAATTATTAAGCAATTTTTAAAATCTATTTTTTCTTTAGTTAATTTTTGACGTTCATTTTTAATTTGTTTATCCAATTTTAAAATTTCCTCTAAATTGAGCTCTTTAATTTTTACTTCTTCACCTAAATAAAAACGCAATCTTTTTCTCAAGCTATTAAGTGCTTTAAAATTATCAACTAAAATAATAGAAAGACCAGGAAGAAGTCCACGAGTTGTTAATCTTGAAATTCTTCCAGAAGCTTGTAAATAAGAAGAAGCATTTCCAACTATAACATAGTAATTTCCTTTTTCATCAATCTCTAAAAAAACTTCTTCACTTTTTTTAAGTTTTTCTATAAAATCTAAATTGTTTAATTTATCCTCTAAGAACTTTTTTATGGAAAGAATTTTTTTATAAAGACCTTCATATTGAATAATTTGTTCTTCTTTTAAAGTAAGATATTTACGAAGATAAGTAATATAAGAAAGAGCAGATATTCTTTCTTCTTCCTCTAAAAGAGGCATGAGAGAAAGAAGAATACTATGTAAAAATTGTGGAGAAATAGAAAGAGTAAAGCCTTCTTTATTTTGTGAAAGTGGAAAGATATGTTTGGGAACACCTAAGAATATGGCATATCTCAAAATTTCAGGAAGGTCAACACCTCTTACTAAAGGATTACCAATATGACAAAGTCCAATAGCTACATCTACTTCTTTATTTCTTAAAGCAGAAAGAAGTTTTTCTTCATCAGCTTCTAAATAAGAAATTACTTTTAATCCTTTGCTTCTTAAATAATCTGTAACAATTTCTACATAATTTCTTCCAAAAGATTCCTCAACAAAAATAAGCCCTCCATCTTTTAAATTGGAAATTAAATTTTCTGCTACCTCAAGAAGTTTATAAAATATTTCATCTTTATTTTTTTTATCTTCTAAATCAACAGAAATATAAGTATCCACTACTTTTCTTAAAGTAGAAACAAAACGGGTTATTTCAAAACCAAGTAAATTTTGAAATAAAAGAACTCTATTGGTTTTGGGTTTTAAGGTTGCAGAAGAAACAATTAATTGTTTTACTTTTTTCTTATGTTTTTCTTTTATTTTTAAAAGTTTTTCATAATCTTCTTCTTCTTTATTTTTTTTTAAAGCTAACTCTATTTCCTCTTTTGAAAAACCAAGAAGTAAAAAAAGATTATCTACATTTTTGCTGCTTTTTAAAAAAGAATCTACATCATCTACAAAGATTAAAGAAAAATCAAGGGTTTTTAATAATTCAAAATTCCTATGCATAAAAGCAGAGGTGCAAATAAAGATATTAAATTTACCTTTCTCCAATAGTTCTTTTTCCTTAGTTGATCCAGTATAAGCTAAAATAATCTTATGTTTTAAATTGGGATCCTTTAATTTTTCTAAATAACTATTAAGTCTTTCTTCTACCTGTTTTACTAAAACCTTAGTAGGAACTATAATTAGAACCTTTTTTGATGTAAGAAGGCTGGTTATTAAACCAAAAGTAGTTTTTCCTGTACCAGTAGGAGCAACAATGGCAAAGGATTCTCCTAAAAAAAATCTTTTAGCCCAGCCTATTTGTAAAGAAGAAGGATTAGTGTTTAAAATTTCATAAAATACCTTTTTAAATTGTTTTACTTTTTTTTCTACTTCACAGAAGACTTTTAAATTTTTTAAAGATTGTCTTGAATGTAAGACTTCGCAAATATCTAAAATATTAAAAGAAGAGGAAAAATTTTCTTCAGGTAAACAGTTTTCACAAGGTAATCCCTTTGCTAATCTTTCATCAGATATTATTCCATAACAATTTGGGCAACCATTAGCTACATAAAAAAGCATAAACTTTTTAAAACCTCCTAAAAGATAATTATTTAAACAATAAAAGGAAAAATTAAAAAAGCAAGAAGATTTCAAATTTTTTTCTTGACAAAGAAAGTAAAATTTTTTAATTTTTAAAATAATGAAATTTAAAGAAGATATTTATACTAAGCTCAAAATTCTTTCTAAATCTGCAGAATTTGATAATGTTTGCACAGGAAGTGGGAAGAAAAGAGAAACAAAAGCCTACACTAAAGGTTTAAATGGAATTTCTTATGTTTGGCTTTCTAATGGTAAGTGTTTACCTCTTTTAAAAATTCTTTATACTAATCATTGCATCAATAATTGTAAATACTGCTATAATAGAAGAAAAAACGATATAAGAAGAACAGCTTTTACTCCTGAAGAAATAGCTAATTTAACTTTAGAACTATATAAAAAGGGCTATATCAAAGGTCTTTTTTTAAGTTCTGGGATATACCGCTCTCCTGATGATACTATGGAACTTATGATAAGAGCAGTTGAGCTTTTAAGAAAAGTTTATAATTTTAAAGCCTATATTCATCTTAAAATACTTCCTGGAACATCAAAGGAACTTATTAAAAAAGCTATTTTTCTTGCCAATAGAGTAAGCTGTAATATTGAATTACCTACTCAAGAAAGTTTAAAAAAACTTGCTCCAGAGAAGGAACAAAAAATACTTATAGAAACCTTAGCTAAAATAAGAACTTTAAAAGATGAATTTGAAAAGAAGACCTCATCTTCTACCCAACTTATTATCGGTGCGACTCCTGATACAGATAAAACAATTTTAAAGCTTTCTCAAAGCTTATATAAAAAAGGTTTAGTAAAAAGGGTTTATTACTCAGCTTATATTCCTATAAACAATGATAAAGATTTACCATTTTTTGAAAAACCACCTTATTTAAGAGAATATAGGCTCTATCAAGCAGATTTTCTTTTAAGATTTTATGGTTTTAGTTTAGAAGAACTTTTTATAAATAATGAAACATTGGATCTAAAAATGGATCCCAAATTAAAATGGGCACTTTCTCATCCAGAATTTTTTCCTATCGATATAACCAAAGCCGATTATTGGGAACTTTTAAGAATTCCAGGAATAGGTCCTCTTTCTGCAAAAAAGATTATAGAAATAAGGAAATATAATGTTCTTAATGAAGATACTTTAAAAAAATTAAAAATCCCTTTAAAAAAAGCTAAATATTTTATTGCTGTAAAAGGGAAACCTCTTTATAAATCTTTTAAAGAATTTACCTTTATATTTCCATCTTTGGAAAAATCTTTTAGAGTTTTTCAATTGAGTTTATTCTAAGAATAAATGTCTGATTATTTTGATAAAATTGCTCAAAGATATGATAAATGGTATGAAACTAAAGTAGGAAGATATGTAGATACTACTGAAAAGGAAATAATTTTTTCTTTACTCGAAACTTCAAAAGGAAAAGCTCTTGATTTAGGATGCGGAACAGGTAATTATACTTTAGAACTTAAAAAGAAAGGATTTGATGTTGTAGGATTGGATATAAGTAAAGAAATGCTCAGAGTAGCTCAAAAGAAAATACCTGAAATTGCTTTTATTAGAGGAGATGCTTATAAACTTCCTTTTAAAAATAATACTTTTGATCTTGTTTTAAGTATTACTATGTTTGAATTTATTAAAAACCCTGAAAAAATAATAAAAGAAATTTATAGAGTTTTAAAACCAGGTGGAGAAATTATCATAGGAACTATGAATGCTAAAAGTCTTTGGTTTTTATTTAAAAGAATTAAGTCCTTTTTTATAGAAACAGCTTATAAATATGCCAGATTTTATACTGTTTCAGAACTTGAAAAATTACTTAAAAATGAACACTTTAAAAAAATAGAAACAAAAGGAGTGATTTATTTTCCT
>Ga0190337_1000013_pt1 | contig 30594 bp, 30 predicted proteins | sample 4872041011_MG_FD_161677 | JGI IMG/M metagenome (GOLD analysis project Ga0190337, IMG submission 161677) | Hydrothermal vent sediment bacterial communities from Southern Trench, Guaymas Basin, Mexico - 4872-04-10-11_MG | ecosystem: Environmental > Aquatic > Marine > Hydrothermal vents > Sediment ...
CTTGGTGGAGAATCCGCAACGCATCCGTCAGGCCATTCGTGGACTAAGGAAAGTCATTTAAAGAGGATAAAGGTGGATGCTATTAATATTGGTTTGATTGGATTGGGTACAGTAGGCACAGGAGTGGTCAAGATACTTAGGAAAAATAGAGACTTATTATTAAAAAAATTAAATGTGCCCTTAATATTAAAGAAAGTGGCATATAAAAACCTCTCCCGCCCCAGGACGGTAGATTTAAGCGGTATAGAAATAACAAATGCTGAAGAAATAATTAATGACCCTGAAATTAATATTGTCATAGAACTCATAGGGGGATATGAGCCTGCCAAAACTTATATTTTAACGGCCATTAAGAAGAGAAAGCATGTGGTTACTGCTAATAAGGCATTACTTGCCTTATATGGTGAAGAGATTTTTAAAACCGCTATGGAATATGGAGTAGATGTGGCCTTTGAAGCCAGTGTCGGTGGGGGTATTCCTTTGATTAATGGAATAAAAGAGGGTCTAGTAGGAAATAACATTCTTTGTATGTTTGGCATTTTAAATGGAACAGCCAACTATATTCTTACCAAGATGACCAAAGAAGGAGTGGCTTTCAAAGAGGCACTGAAGGAGGCTCAGGAAAAGGGATTTGCGGAGGCTGATCCCACCTTTGATATAGAAGGGATTGATACCGCTCATAAATTGACTATTTTACTCAGTTTGGTTTATGGCATTCCTATAAACTTTGAACAGATTTATATTGAAGGTATAGGTAATATTGACCCCCTAGATATCCAGTTTGCTCAGGAATTTGGTTATAGGATTAAACTATTGGCTGTTTCTCGCCAGACAGCCAAAGGGATTGAAAGTAGAGTCCACCCTACGATGATTCCGATTGAACACTTATTAGCTAATGTTAATGGCGCTTATAATGCCCTTTTAGTCCGAGGAGATGCCGTAGGAAATATCCTTTTTTATGGTTTGGGGGCAGGAATGATGCCAGCAGGGAGTGCAGTAGTAAGTGATGTGGTAAGTTTATCCCGAAACTTAATCAAGGGTATTACTCAGAGAGTGCCGCTACTTTCTTATTTACCAGAAAAAAGAGAAAAAAAACCTATTTTATCCATAGATGAGCTGATTTGTAAGTATTATTTTCGTTTTTCCGCGGTAGATAAGCCAGGCGTGCTTTCTAAAATTTCAGGTATATTAGGTAATTATGACATTAGTATTGAATCAGTGATGCAGAAGGGAAGAAAGATAAATGGACAAGTGCCGATTGTGATGTTGACCCATGAAGCAAAGGAGGCCAATGTTAAGGCGGCCCTTAATGAGATAGAGAAAATAGAGGTAGTGAAAGCAAAACCAGTTTTTATAAGAATTGAAAATGACTTAAGGATAGAGTGATGTCTAAATATATTGTTTTAGTGGGTGATGGTATGGGAGACTACCCTTTAGAGACACTGGGTGGAAAAACACCATTAGAGGCTGCCCATACACCCAATATGGACTTTATAGCCTCTAATGGAGTATTGGGGTTAGTAGAGACGGTTCCAGATGGAATGCCTCCAGGAAGTGATATCGCTAATATGAGTCTTTTGGGTTTTGACCCCAAAAAATATCATACTGGGAGAGGACCTATTGAAGCAGCCAGTTTGGGCATAAAGGTCAATCCAGAAGACATCATTTTCAGATGCAATCTTGTTAGCTTAGGTAAGAAAGAGGGCGCTATTTTTATGGAAGACTATAGTGCTGGACATATTTCTTCTGAAGAAGCAAAGGAGTTGATTTTAACCCTTAACAAATATTTAGGTTCAGAAAGATTTCATTTTTATCCTGGGGTAAGTTATAGACACATCTTAGTTTGGCATAATGGAAAGAACGAATTTACCACTATCCCACCCCATGAAATTCCGGGTCAAGAAGTAACAGACTATTTAAATAATCTGCCTTCTGAAATAAGGGAATTAGTGATAAATGCGAAAAAAATTTTAGTCAATCATCCTGTTAATCAGCAAAGAGTGAAAGAAGGCAAAAAAATGGCTAACAGTATCTGGCCTTGGGGTCAGGGAAGAATGACTAATATGCCTAGTTTCAAAGAGAGATTTGGATTAAAAGGAGGAGTGATTTCTGCTGTTGACCTTATTAAAGGTATTGGTATATTAGCGGGGTTAAAGGTAATAAATGTACCTGGGGCCACAGGTTATTTTGATACCAATTATAAAGGTAAAGTCCAATATGCCCTTGATGCTTTGAAAGAACTAGACTTTGTTTATGTCCACGTAGAAGCACCAGATGAGGCTGGCCATGAGGGAAACTTGGCTGAAAAGATCAAGGCAATAGAGGCCTTTGATCAGCAAGTAGTGGGATCGGTTTTAAATGCAGCTAAGAGAGAAAATATTAAAGTGATGGTAACTATGGACCATTATACCCCTGTTGCTGTTAGAACTCATATAGGAGAACCTGTGCCTTTTGCTATTTTTTTGAAAAGAAAAATCCCAGCTTCTTTTAGGCTTTTTTGTGAACGTATAGCCAATGAAAGTGGTATTCTGGTTAAACCAGGGTATAAACTTATGGAGTGTTTCTTAAGAGTTGACTAAGGTAGAGTTTTTTGTTATCAAAAAGCAAATCTAGAGGGAGATAAATGGGTAGACACAAAAAGATTGAACGACGAAGAGAGATAGAAAGAAGGAGAAGGAGGCGTTTAAAACGCCTAAAAATGAGAGCTAAACAATTGGAGGAGAAGAAGTAAAGGATGAAAAGGACTTATCAACCACACATCAAGAAGGGCAAGAGGGTGCATGGATTTTTGGCCCGCAAAAAAACCAAAGCAGGGAGAGAGATTTTAAATCGCCGTAGGGCTAAAGGCAGAAAAAGGCTCACTGTATTTAGCTAAAATGAATGAAATTATTTGGTTTTTCAAAGAAAGAGCACATTCGCAAAAGAAAAGATTTTCTAGCTGTTATAGCCAGCGGGCAAAAATTACAAACAGAACATTTTATTATTTACATGAAAGTAAACTCTCAACCATTTTCCAGGTTGGGAATAACTGTGAGCCGTCAGGTAGGAAAAGCGGTGCAAAGAAATCGGGTAAAGCGTTTATTGCGGGAATTTTTTCGGCTGCACAAAAAAGACTTTTATTGCGGGCTAGACTTGGTTATTATTGCTAAAAAAGGGGCAGCCGATTTAACTTATCAGCAGGTAAGTGGAGAATTAAGTAAAGTATTAAGATGCAAAGATTAATTATTTTTCTTATAAAATTATATCAAAGAATAATTTCTCCCTTATTCCCACCTTCTTGCCGTTTTTATCCTTCTTGTTCGGCCTATGCCATTGAGGCTATTGGTCGTTATGGTCTTATAAAAGGAGGACTGAAGGCTATCTTAAGATTGGCTAAGTGTCATCCTTTTCATCCTGGTGGTTATGACCCTGTAAAGTAAAAATTTTTTTAGGAGAAGAAATGGCTTATCGTGCTCTTTTAGCCTTTGTTATTTCTATATTAATACTGGTTTTGTATAATTATTTTTTCCCACCGCAGAGACCAGTGGTAAAAAAATCTACACCTCCAAGTGCTTCCCTTCAGAAACAGGAAGATAAGTCAGAAGAAAAAAATATTGTTTTGCCTAGCTCCCTAGAAAAATCATACAAAGTAAAGAATTTGGGAAGAGAAATTACTGTTTCTACTCCTCTTTACCAAACCATTTTTTATGAATCAGGGGCAGTGATAAAAAGTTTTATTTTAAAAAAATATCGCCAAAATGTGGCTCCTGATTCACCGCTTCAGGAAATTATAGAAGCTAAGTCACCTTATTTGCCTTTAAGCATTGATTTCTTACAACATAAAGATTTTTTAAAAGATGTTAAATTTCAAGCAGACAAACACACAATGAATCTTACTTCCCAAGACACTCCCCAATCACTTACCTTTACGGCTGAAGTAAATGGTATAATAATAAAAAAGACCTTTGTTTTTTACCCTGATAGTTATGAGATTGATTTTGATCTGAGCTTGATAAATCGAACTCAGAGGCCATTTCAAGATAACTTGGCTATCTCTTTAGCGAATAAATGGCCTAAAAGAGAACGTTATGGTTTTTATGGTGGGATTGTTTTAATAAATGGTCAATTTGAAGAGATAAAGTGGAAAAAAATCAAATCCCAAGTGGTAAAATCAGGAAATATTCAGTGGGCAGGTCTAAGTGATAAATACTTTGCTACCATTATTGTTAATAAAGATGCCCCAAAGGCTTCTTTTATAGTGAATAAACAAAAAGAGCACCTTGTAGCCAACTTACTAATTCCTCCTGTAGAAGTAGAGTCCCAAAAAGAAAAAACAGCTTCTTTTCTCCTCTATTTTGGGCCTAAAGAGTTAGAAAGATTAAAAAAACTGGATTTTCATTTAGATAAAGCAGTCGATTTTGGTTTTTTTGATATTATTGCTAAACCCTTACTTTATATTTTGAGATGGTTTTATAAATATGTTCATAACTATGGAATAGCTATTATCTTACTCACAGTAGTGATTAAGGTCCTTTTTTGGCCTTTAACACATACCAGTTATAAATCTATGCAAGAAATGCAAAAGTTGCAGCCTCATATTAATCGGCTTAGGGAAAAATATAAAGATGATAAAGAACGGCTAAACAAAGAGTTGATGAATATATATAAAACTTACAAGGTTAACCCCTTAGGTGGATGTTTACCCATAATTCTCCAAATCCCTGTGTTTTTTGCTTTATATAAGGCATTACTTTATGCTATTGAGCTCAGACATGCCAATTTTATCACTTATTTGCCTTTTACTGATAAAATCTGGTTGGCCGATTTATCGGCTAAAGACCCATATTATATTACCCCTATTTTAATGGGTATTTCTATGGTGATACAGCAAAAAATGACGCCCAGTGCTATGGGACCGGGACAATCTAAATTCATGCTTCTGATGCCTGTGTTTTTTACTTTTCTCTTTCTCAACTTTCCTTCTGGTTTAGTGATTTATTGGCTGGTAAACAATCTGTTATCTATTGTGCAACAATTTTACATTAACCGAAAAATGCAATAAAGGAGGGTAAGATGGAAACGTTCGAGTTTGAGGGTAAAACCGTAGAGGAAGCCATTAATATTGCTTGTGAAACCCTCAAGGTTAATAAAGAAGATTTAGAAATAGAAGTCCTTTCTGAGGATTCTGGGGGCTTTTTAAGAATGATAGGAGTTAAAAAAGCCAAAATCAGGGTTAGTCTCAAAAAAACCAGAGAAGAGGCCATAAGGCTTGTCCAAGAAATGTTAGAAAAAATGCTTTCTTATTTTCCCATGCCTACCAAGATAGAAACCGAAATTTTGCCAAAAGAGGTTAGATTAAATATCATAGGTGATGGCTCAGGAATTTTAATTGGAAAGCAAGGACAAACCCTCATGGAACTGGACTACCTTTTCAAAAGGATGGTGCAAAAACAATGGGGTGGAATATTACCTATAAGAATTATTTTAGATGCCGAAGGTTATCGCAAAAAGAAAATTAACACCCTTAAAGAACTAGCTAAAAAACTAGCAGCACGTGTGAAAAAAACAGGTAAGGTTTTTTCTACTTCACCTCTCTCTGCAAGAGAACGTAAAATTATTCACCTTACCTTACAAAAAGATCAGGAGGTCAAGACGCAAAGTGTGGGTGAAGGGGAATTAAAGCGGGTAAACATCATTCCACTACATCCTAAAACTGCTAAATGGGAAGGAGAGCAAGCAGTAAATAAAGATTAACTGTGCTAGCTAGGGGTCAGGGTCAAACCTACAAAATACAATTAAACCATCTTAATCCAAATGTTAAGAGGTGAGACCCTGGAGGTGTTCAAGAAAAAGTGCCTTCATTTGGGAAGCCTGTTTCGGTTATGCGTAAAATAACTGAGCGACCAGAAGGGATTGAAGCTGGAACAGCGAAATTGGTTTTGAAAATGAAAAGATTTACTCAGAAACAATGAGGCTACTGGAAGATAAAACTTATATCAGAGTATGGCCAAGGCAAAAAATCCCTATGCCGACGGCAAAGCAACAGAAAGGATTGTAGATATCTTGGAAGAGGTGTTACATTAATGGATTTAGTAATCAGGGTTAAAGAAATTATAGGCCATTGCCCCGTCTATAAAGTAGGGGATATATTTGTTTTAGAGGAAGGCTATAAGATCAATCCTAAAAAATCCTGCACTATTTGTATGCATTCCTTATCAGCTATCATGCCCTATCATGTGGCATTAAGTCATGGTATAGAACCAAGGCAAATTGGGTTAGCTAAGGAAGGCAATAAAGCCTATGTCCAATGTCTAGACCCATGCAAGTATACTGGTGGTGGCACGGTAATCTTTGAAATTTTAATTAAATCAGATTAACTAGTTCACCGTCTATAAAATGAAAGAGCCTTTTCTGGGGAAAGTCCTGTGTTAGAAACTAAAATTATATTGCTAAAACCTACAGATTGTGTAAAATGCTGTAAAACTATTTGAGATTTAAAGGTGAAACTATGTTTGATAACTTGAGTGAAAAGTTAAACACCATTTTCAAAAAGTTGAAAGGGCATGGGCATCTTACAGAGGAACATATCAATAAGGCCTTGAAAGAAGTGAAATTAGCTCTATTAGAAGCAGATGTTAACTATAAAGTGGTCAAGGAATTTCTAAACCGCGTTAAGGAAAAGGCTATAGGGCAGGAAGTAATGCGTAGTCTGACCCCAGCTCAACAGGTGATAAAAATAGTTAGAGATGAATTGACAACCTTAATGGGAGGAAGTGGAGCTGAGCTAAACCTTAAAGGTATGCCAAGTGTTATCATGTTAGTTGGTCTCCAAGGCTCTGGAAAGACCACAACATGTGCTAAATTAGCCAAATTTCTTAAAGAAAAGGGAGGAAAATCTTCTTATTTAGTCCCAGCCGATACTTATCGTCCTGCTGCTATTGAACAACTTCAGAAACTGGGACAACAGTTGGGAATAGAAGTATTCCCTGCCCAAAACTCACAAACTCCTATGGAGATTTGTATTAATGCACTCACAGAAGCAAGGCGACGCGGTTATGATGCAATTATTATTGATACAGCAGGTAGGCTACATATTGATGAAAAAATGATGGATGAGCTGAAACAACTTAAAGAGCGACTTATGCCCCAAGAAATCCTTCTGGTGGCTGATGCCATGACCGGTCAAGATGCGGTAAACATAGCTAAGACTTTTAATCAAGCTTTGGGTATCACAGGCGTTATTCTTACTAAGATGGAAGGAGATGCCAGAGGAGGTGCGGCCCTTTCTATTAAAGCAGTTACCCAAAAACCTATCAAGTTTGTGGGTGTAGGAGAAAAATTGAATGCCCTTGAGGTATTTTATCCGGACCGAGTGGCTTCACGCATTTTGGGTATGGGAGATATCCTTTCTTTAATTGAAAAAGCAGAAGAAACCATGGATGTCCAAAAAGCAAAGGAGTTAGAGCGAAAGATTAGAAAGAGTGAATTTACCTTAGAGGATTTTCGGGACCAATTGAGGCGAATCCGCAAAATGGGTTCACTAGAGCAAATTTTGAGTATGATACCTGGCCTTTCTCAAATGAAACAATTTAAAAATTTGCAAATAGATGAAAGGGAATTGGTAAGAATAGAAGCTATTATTAATTCTATGACCAAAGAAGAAAGGTTGAGGCCAGAAATTATTAATGGGAAACGGCGGAAACGCATTGCTTATGGTAGTGGGACTACCGTGCAAGAAATAAACAGGTTACTTAAAAACTATAATGAAACTAAAAAAATGATTAAAAGCTTTACAAAAAAAGGAAAAAAGGGTAAAAGAATAAATTTAATAGATTTTTTTCATTAAAAAGGAGGTGATAGTAAAAGTAGATGGCAGTGAAAATACGACTTATGCGGATGGGAGCGAAGAAGAGGCCATTTTATAGGATTGTGGCTACAGAAGCAAGAAGGGCTCGTGATGGAAAGTATTTGGAAGTAGTGGGATTTTACAACCCCCTTACTGATCCTGCTGAGGTAAAAGTGAATAAAGAAACATTACAAAAATGGATGGGACTGGGAGCCCAAATTACAGAAACCGTGAAGGCTTTGTTAAAAAGGCAAGGAATTTTATAAAGTGGAGGTGCGAGATGCTGAGAGAATTAGTAGAATTTATTGCTAAATCTTTAGTAGACAATCCTAATGCGGTAGAAGTGAGGGAAATAGAAGGAGAGCAGACCTCAGTTATAGAGTTAAAGGTAGCAAAACAAGATTTGGGAAAAGTGATAGGCAAACAAGGTCGTACTGCACGAGCGATGCGCACCATTTTGAATGCTGCCTCTACTAAAGTCAAAAAAAGGGCAGTTTTAGAAATTATTGAATAAAATAGACCGATGAGGAAAGAATTTCTCCTCATTGGTAAAATAGTTAACACTCACGGTATAAAGGGCAAAATAAGGGTAATCCCTTATGCGGATTCCACAGAGAGTTTTAGGGTGGGGGGAGAGGTGTTTTTAAAGCAGAAAAGCGGTCCTCTGCGGTTATATCATCTTCGTGGAATAAAGTCCCATAAAAAATTTTACATTCTCTCCTTGGCTGAAATTGACCATATTAATGAAGCTGAGACATTAATAGGTGCTGACATATATATTAAAAAATCTAGTCTTCCCCCTTTGAATAAAGAGAGCGAATATTACTGGTATCAGGTTTTAGGATTAAAGGTGTGTCTGAAGAATGCAGAAAAATGTTTGGGCAAAATAAAATACGTTTTTAACACTGGGAGTAATGATATTTTTGTGGTTCACAATAAGAAAGAAAAAAAAGAATATCTCATTCCTTCTATTGAGGATGTAATAGAAAAGTTTGATTGGACCCATGGAGTATTGTGGATTAAGCCTATGCCAGGGCTTTTAGAATGAATATGAGAAGGACAGATTTAACCTCCATATTGGTTCACATAGTTTTTGAGACGGTTCAAACCCTCTTTAATATTTTTTAAGGAATTGGCATAAGAAATACGCAAGAATCCTTCTCCTTCACTGCCAAAATCAATACCTGGTGTTACAGCCACTTTTATCTTTTCTAGAATATCAAAGGCTAAAGTATAGCTGTCTTGACTGAGATGTTTGACATTGATAAAGAAATAAAAGGCTCCTTGAGGAGGTGTTTTTAAAGAAAACCCTAGTTCCTTTAAAGCCTTGTAAAGATAAAGACGCCTTTGGTTATAAATTTGGCGCATTTTTAATACTTCAGGCTGGGCCTTTTTTAAGGCTGCCAAGGCTGCATATTGAGCAAAAGATGGAGCACAAATAAAGAAATTTTGTTGAATTTTTTGCATGGGACGAACAAAAGACGAAGGTACAATGAGATAACCCAAACGCCATCCTGTCATAGCATATGCCTTAGAAAAACCATTTAAAACAAAGGCATTATCAGTAAATTCTAAAGCTGAATGTTCCACCTCTTCATAAACAAGTTGGTGATAGATTTCGTCTGAGATAATAGATATTCCAAGTTCAGCTATGGCTTGCATTATTTCGCCTGGGGTGAGCATGCCTGTGGGATTGGCAGGTGAATTGACAATGATGCCCTTTGTCCGAGGAGAGATGGCTTTTTTTATCTGGTCTACATCATAGATAAAATTATTCTCTTCCCTTACAGGAATAAAAATAGGTTTTCCTCCCAAGAAACGAATAAAATTAGGATAACAAGCATAATGAGGATTTGGCAAAATGATTTCATCCCCTGGTTCTAAAAGGCTAGAAAAGATAAGAAACATGGCAGGAGAAGTACCTGCAGTAATAATAATATTCTCCGGAGAAATGGCCACTCCATATTTTTGTTGATAGTGCTCTGCAATTGTCTCTCTTAATTCAAAAATGCCAAGACTATGAGTGTAATGGGTTTTACCTGCTTTAAGAGCCCTTTTTGCTGCTTCTTTAATACACGAGGGAGTGGCAAAATCAGGTTCACCTACTTCAAGATGGATAATATTTTCTCCCTGTTTTTCCAGAATTTGGGCCCTTTCTAATACATCCATGACCAGAAAGGGAGGCATTTCTTGTGCTCGTTTAGCAATCATTGAAGGTCTTTCAACATTTTTTGAGCATGTTGACGGAGCCCACCCTGATCTAATTGAATAACCCTTTTAAAATATTCCTTGGCCTTTTCTTTCTCACCTTTGAGAAAATAAATAAGAGCCATACGGTAGTAAAGAGGGGCCGCTTCAGGTAGATATTGAATACCTTCTTGATAAACATTAAGAGCCCTATCATATTGCTTTTGTATTTCCCATGCTCTCCCTAATCCCAAATAAGCAGGAAGATAAAGGAGATTAACCTCTATTGCGTGTCTAAAGGCATTTTGGGCCTCGCTATACTTCTTTTGAAGAATGTAGCAAGAACCAAGATTAGTATAAGCTACTTCAGGTGTAGGATAGACATAAATACTTATAGCCTTTTTAAAACATCTTTCTGCTTCTCTCAACTTTTTTTGGCGTAAGTATAATAATCCAAGATTATTATAAGCCGCCCCATATTCTGGGTTTAATTGAATACTCTTTTTAAACTGAGCCTCAGCCTTGTCCAAATCTCCTCGGGCCATGTAAGCCAAGCCAAGGTCTAAATAAATGTCAGGATTTTGAGGGTCAAGTTTTTGTGCCTGAACTAATTCTCTTAGAGCAAATCCTGGTTTTCCTTGTCTAAGATAAGAATCTCCTAAGCGAAAGTGAATTTCTGCCTCCTTTTTTTTATTTAAAGCATTAGAGGCACAGCTTATCATAAAAATAAATATCCAGAGATAAATAAACCACCGCATCAAATTACCTTATGTAAGGGATATTCAATAATTCCTTCAGCTCCAGCCTTTTTTAACTTGGGGATTAAATCACGAACTGTTTTATTATTGACTACGGTCTCCACTGCACACCACTCTTGATTATGTAAGGAAGAAATGGTTGGGGCATTAAGGCTAGGAAGCAATTTAATTACTGCCCCCAATTTTTGTTTAAGGACATTCATTTTCAACCCTACCATGTGATAGCCTTGTAAGGCGCCCTTTAACAATAGAGCAATCTGCTCTATTTTTTCTCGTTTCCATGGGTCTTCCCAACTCTTAGGATGGGCAATGAGTTGAGGATTAGAAACCATTAATTCCTTAAGGATTTTCAATCCATGTGTCTTTAAAGTTGTGCCTGTCTCTGTGACTTCAACAATGGCATCTGCTAAACCAGAGACTATTTTGGCCTCTGTAGCCCCCCAGGAAAATTCCACTATAACATTTATTCCCTGGCTGGCAAAATATTTTTTGGTAAAATTAACCAATTCAGTGGCCACTTTTTTCCCTTCCAAATCTTTAACATCCTTAATAGTAGAATCCCCAGCTACTGCTAAACACCATTTAGTAGGATGCATACTAGTTTTAGAATAAATTAAATCAGCAATTACTACCACTTGAGAATCATTTTCTAAAATCCAATCCTTGCCTGTAATTCCTACATCCAGGGTTCCATTTTCAACGTATCTTGACATTTCCTGTGCTCTGCACATACTACATTCTATTTCTTCATCATCTATGGTGGGAAAATAACTCCTATCGCCTAATTTGATTTTCCAACCAGCGTGAGCAAATAACTCAATGGTTGCGTTTTGCAAGCTGCCTTTTGGAATACCTAATCTGAGCTTATTCATTTTTATAGACCTCTTTCGGATTGAAAGCTTTTTTGCTCATAATCTTTAACCTGCCATTTTCTAATTTACGGTAAAAACAGCTTCGATAACCCTTATGACATGCTGCTCCGATTTGTTCTACCTTTAACAACAAAGTATCATTGTCACAATCTACAAAGATTTCCTTTACCTTTTGTATATGTCCGGATGAGCCACCTTTTTTCCATAGGGTTTTTCTAGTGCGGCTGTAATAATGAGCAATTCCTGTTTCTTGAGTTTTTTCCCAAGCCTCTTCATTCATAAAGGCCAACATTAAAACTTCTCCGGTTTGATAATCCTGAGCAATAACAGGGATGAGGCCATTATTTTTGCTAAAATCTAAGTCAACCATATCACTCCCTTATTTTTATTTCGGTAAATATTAACTATATAGCCATATTTTTGCAAGACTTTTTGAGAAAGTGAGGATTTTTAAGGTTTGACAAACAAAGATACCCCTTCTGCTGAAGCAATGAGTTTATTATCACTCAATCTTTGCATTTCTGCCCTTGTTTTTGCTTTACGCCTTGTTTGTTCTTCAATCCATCCTGTTATAAGCACTTTTTCATTAGGATGTAGAACACTACGAAATGTTACATTAAGGTGTGTAGTTAAGGCAGGTCCTATTTGACCTACAGCATAGGCCATAATTTCATCCAAAACAGTGGCAATAAGACCTCCATGGATGACTTCTTTCCATCCTTGATATTCAGGGGCAAAACTGTAATAGGCCTTTGCTATTCCATTTTCAAAAAATACTTTAAATCCAAGACTCTTTGGGTTTTTAGGCCCACAGACAAAGCAGTAAGAACTATCCATTTAAACTAATTTGGTGGAGGTGGCGGGAATCGAACCCGCGTCCGAGGATGCTAAGTTTAAGCATCTACATGCTTAGTCCGGATTCCCATATTCGCCTTTGCCCTTTTTCCGAACAAAAAGGACAAAAGCTAGCCCATTTAAAGTTTCGCTATTAAATGTTATGGGCACCATTTAATAGCTAGCCTGCTTTACCGACGCCTGTCCTCAGTCCTGCAGGCCGGACTGGGCAGACGCTGGCTGTCTTAATTAAGCAGCCAGGGCATAGCCATAATCATTGGCACTTGTTTTGTCCTATCTTTTTCACGAGGAGATAGGAATCCCCGGCATGCAGCTTAAACCTTCTACATCCTCGTCGAACCCTTTTCACCCCCTCTCTGAAAGATTATAAACATTTTTTCTAAAAAGAGCAAGAAATAAATCTCAAATTATCCATACTGACAAACTGCCAGTCCTATACACCTCAACTTCCACCAAAGCCGATAGTTACATGATTTTCTTCTATAATTACCGGAACTTGCCTTTTCCCTTTAGAATGTCTGAGCATTTCTTCAAGCTTTTCAGGATCTTGTAAAACATTAATATATACTACTTGATAGCCTTTTTTAGCATACGCTTCCCGAGCGTTTCTGGTGTAAGGTCAAATGTCCTTACCATAAATTAATACTTGTTTTGACATCTTCGCCCTCCCTTATAATGAAATACATTAAACTTTTTACCAGTTCTGCCATCATGGTCAAGTTTAGAGTTTCCATCCTATCCTTGTGAGTGTGATAATAAGGGTTCCGATAAAATGCGGTATCTGTTATCATCACTGCCTTAAACCCCTTATCCCAGAAAGAAGCGTGGTCACTTAAACGCACCTGATAAAGGAGATAGCCATCTCCTGGGACAGTTAGAGACACTACAGGTAGAGCAGGGTTTAGTTTAAAAGTAGAGACAATCTTTTCAACTACATCCTTAGAACGTTTATTGCCAATCACACCTATGAAATTCCCTGTCTTAGGGTATCCAAAAAATTGAAGTGGAAAGGGAAATTTTTGGCTTTTTTCTTCATTAGTATAATAACCCACCATTTCCAGACAAATTACCCCATCTATCCTCTCTTTTTCCTCTTTTGCTCTTTTGGCGTAAACCCGGCTCCCCATATAGCGGGTGGCAAATAAGGGTGGCTCTTCGGCCGTAAAGGCAACAAATTTAACAGGAGTTTTTATGATATTGAATTCCTTAATAAGTCTAGCCAGTTCCAGCATAACGGCAATGCTGCTTCCATTATCATCTGCTCCAGGTGAGCCAGTTACTGTGTCATAATGGGCACATATAAGATAATTTTTAATAGTTTTTGAAGACGGGATGGCAATAATGTTGGTCAATTCCTTGTCCATAAAATTGTATTTCTGGGTCTCAACCTCATAACCCAAATCTGAAAAACAAGAAATAATGTAATTGGCTGCCTGTTTCAGTTTATGATATTTATAAATACTGCGGTCTCCTATTTCTTTGGTTAATATATGTAAGTGATGCCGTAATGATTGTTTAACTTGGTCTTTCAAATCTTGGTCCATTTGTTTTGCCACTGATAAACTTCACCTCCATAGCGATCAGAGGTGATGGATTTTATCGCTCCTTTTATCCAAATACTGCCTCCTTGCATTTCTTCACCCAGCCAAAAGCCCACATTTCCTCCTACCCAGATTTCTCCTCCTTGCATCCTCATACCCAAAGTATGCTTTGCATCTCCTTCAATTTCTATTTTTCCATCTCCCATTCCCTGTCCTGCCCAGCTTCCGGCATTACCCTTTATAATAATGTTTCCTCCTTTCATCCACCGTCCAAGGTAACCACCTACATTTCCTCTTACCTCTATCTTTCCACTTTCCATCTCTACACCTAGATAATAAAGTCGACCTCCTTCTAAGACCAAAGTGCCTTTATGATGACGATAACCCATTCCCGAAATGGTGCTTCGGTAAGGAGAGAGGTCTAGATGGAGGTATGTGTCTTCTTTCATAAGTGAGTGACATAGACCCGAAATAAAACATCCTAAAAGGCCACCTCCCACATATTTGGGTAATATCTGATGAAAAAAAAGAAGAAGCTCAGGAAGTTTTATTTCATAGTCTGAAGCACATTTTTTCCCAAATAAAAAGATTTTTTCAATATGTTTGGCAACTTCCCAGGCACGTAAATTTTTAATAAAATTGTAATATTCCTTGGCCATTTCTTCCAGCTTGTCATAAGTAGGTTTTATAGCTTGGCGGTAATGAATTTTTCGGTTTCTCTGGGAAGGAATCCTTTTTAAATTAAGAATTTCTGGTCTTTTTTCAAGAATCCTTTTTATCTCTGACATACTCAGCAAAACTCTTACCTATGGCTATTTTGGGAATGTCTGTTTCATTTTCTACCTCTACAAAGGTCACCCAAGGGGGCAGATTTTCTTTTAAGGCGTGGTAATGCCTGTGAAAGGCATAGGTTTTTCCCACATCTGTCTTGATCCAGATAAAGGTAAGACGCTGTTTCAAAGAAGAAAGTGTTTCCATTAATGGAGAAAGGTTTTCTATACCGGCATCAGTAATTATTATACAGTCAGCATTTTCTGCTTTTTCCATGTAGGCTTTAAATTCTTCTAAATGAAGGGTAGTTCCTCCTCTTTGATGAAATTTAAGAAGTTGATACACTTTTTGTCTCTCTCTTGTTGGAAATAACTCTAAATTCTTATCAGAAAAGTTGATTACCCCTACTTTTGCTCCTGCCTCTAAGTAATTTCTGGCAATGGCAAAGGCAGCCAAAACAGCATAAGAGGTTTCTCTATCTGGGTGTTTCATACTTCCAGAAGAATCCATTACAATGATGGCATCAGGGACTTTTACCTTAATTTCTCCCTCAAAATAACTCATTTTATATCGCTTAGAAATACCAGGAAGAAATTGTCCATAACTTTCAATAAAACTAAAGGTCTCAATGGGGTCTTCTAGGGAAAAATCTCTTATTTCTGAAGGATAAAGAGAATCGGTTTTTTGTGTCCCTGAAATATAAATGGCATAACGCTGGGCCCTTGTTTCATACCAAGAGGTCTCTGGAGGTATAAATGGTCTTGCTTGTTCTTTCTTGCCTGGTCTAATTCCCAACCCCCTTTTTATCAAAAAAGGGCTTCCTAAAATCTTTTCCATCACCTTTTCATATTTTTCTACATCCAGTTCTTCTGCAATGTCCCTCATGGCTTTTCTTAATTCAGAGGGAGAAAAGTGTTCCCAGGAAAAGAAATAAAAAGGCACTTCAGTCTCTTCCGCCATATCTTTGATAATTTCTGCAAATTGCTTTATATTATTTTTCAACCGGGCGCGGCCTGTATCTAGAAAATCTATCTGGAGTAAGGCATCAAGCCTTTTTTGGAGATATTTGTCTATTTCTAACTTGCCGAAAGAAAGCCCGGTCACTTCTTGATAAAATGCTCTTAATAGGCAATCTATTTTGCTTTTTAAAGCCAATTCTTGATATACCTGGGCTATTTCTTCCAGCCCCTTATTTACAACTAGGTCAATGGTTACGATAACATCATCAAACAGGTTTCTGATCATCACTTGGGACTCGGTCTCATATTCATCTAGCCAACTGGTTTCTAAAATAACTGTCTTTAAGTCATAAGGATGTTTTACCCAATGATTGAGTTCGTGATGGAAAAGACCAATGACAGCCTTTGGTGAAAGGTGGGAAATAAATTTTTCCCCCACGATGATCTTATATTTTGGACTTACAAAATCTATTTCACTAGTTCCTTCTTGAGCGATTTTACATTCACAGATAGGAGGATAACAAAGGTCAGCTCGGGCCTTTTGGAATAATTTTTTTAGCTGTTCTCTGTCCATATCTTTCTAATTTAACATGAGTCTCTGTCAAGTTGCAAGGCGATATCAAACCCAAAATCCGTGATTTGTTTTGGGAATTAGTTGACAAAGTTGAAATGTAATATAATTAAATTAAAAGTTATACTAACTAAAAATAGGAGGAGATATGAAAGCTGAGTTTACAGCAATTATTGAGCCAGCACCTGAAGGTGGATATTGGGCCATCTGCCCAGAGGTGCCTGGGGCTAATGGACAAGGTGAAACAATAGAAGAGGCAAAGAATAACTTGCGAGAAGCTATTGAACTGATTTTAGAAGATCGCAGGCAAGATATTCTTCGTGGGTTACCAAAAGATGTAATACGGGAAAAGATAGTAATTGGGTGAAACGGCACGAGTTAGAGCGAAGATTAAGAATTGCTGGTTGTTATTTAAAACGAGAAGGTAAATCCCATTCTCTTTGGATCAATCCTAAAACAGGCGTTATTGAAGCACTACCACGACATAATGAGAGTAAAGAGCCATTAGCAAAAAAGATACTTAAGAATTTAAATGCAGAATGAAAAGCATAACAAGACGCTCCAGAGGACGGCGTTACACGCCGCCGCTGAGCTTGGTCGGTAGATAATATGAGATGGATTGTTCGCACTCAGAATTTGGCTAAATCTTTTGGAACGTTAAAGGTATTAAAGGAAGTCAATCTAGAAGTTTATCCTGGTGAAACAGTGGTGATTTTGGGGGGCAGTGGGAGTGGAAAATCGGTATTGCTTCAAATTTTAGTAGGATTGGTGCCAGTTGATAGTGGTAGAATATGGCTTCATGGCTATGAAGTAACCCAGTTTCGAAAAGAAAAAGATTGGTATCCTGTGCGGCTTAAAACCGGTTTTTTGTTCCAGATAGGAGGGCTTTATGATTCTATGACCGTCTTTGAAAATATTGCTTTTGCTATGCGCTATCACTTACGCTTGCCGGAAAAAGAGATAAAAAAAAGAGTGCAAAAGATTTTGGATTCTGTTCAATTAAAAGGAGTAGAAGAAAAATATCCTGCTGAACTTTCTGGAGGAATGCAAAAGAGAGTGGGACTTGCACGGGCAATTGCCTTAAATCCACCTTTAATTTTATATGATGAGCCTACTACCGGGCTAGACCCTATTATGGGTGATTCCATTAGTAGACTTATCCGCCACCTCCAAAGGACCTATAATATTTCTGCCATTGTGGTTACCCACGATTTATCCTGTGCCTTTAAGGTGGCGGATAGAATTATGTTGCTTTATGATGGCAAAATCATGATAAGTGGTCCAGTAGAAGAAGTTAAAAAAAGCGATAATCCTTATTTTAAACAATTTTTGAAGGCGATCAAGGAGTAAATAATGAAAGAAAAATGGTTTTTTGTTTTAAAGACAGCTATTTTTCTAATTTTCTCATTTGCACTTTTAGGAACAGTGATAATTTTTTTAGGAAAGGAAAGACCTTATTTTAAAAAAACCTTTATCTTGAAGACCCAATTTCGGTCCGTAGCCGGCCTTTCCTCGGAATCTCCGGTATATCGTTATGGACTTCGAGTAGGCCATGTGGCGGATTTTCAGTTCCTTAAAGACGGTAGAGTAGAAGTGATTATGCGTATTGAAAAACGTTTCCACTCTCAATTTCACAAGGATTGTTATGCCAAAATTGTCCCTGTAGGGATTTTAGGAGACAAAGCTGTAGATATTGTGGGGGGAAAACCAGACACACCCATTTTGGCAGAGGGAAGTGTTATTAGCTCGGTAGAACCCATTACTTTGGAAGAAATTGCTTCTCGGGCAAAACCATTGCTGGATAAAACTACAATTATCGCTGCTAATTTGGCTGAAATTACTGATAATATAAAACGGGAACACGCTACTTACCAGAATATCTTTCATAATATAGCAAAAATTACAGACAAGATTGCTAGAGGTGAAGGCACCCTTGGTGCTTTAGTGCAAAAAGAAGACCTTTATAAAGAAACAGTAGCCACAGTCCGAAAAGCAGGAGAGACTATGCATAAAACCCATGCCTTTATAACCTCTTTGCAACAGAGAAGTAAACAGCTAAAACCAATTTTAGCTGAAACTGAACAGGTGGCTTCAGACCTTACTACTTTATTGGCTCAAATGAAAATATTTATAGAGAAGTTGAACCACTGGATAGAAGAAACTCAGAAAATAACAAAAGAACTTTCTTATACTTCTATTCAATTACGAACAGCTTCAGGGGATTTACCAATAGTTATGAAAAATCTTCGCCATGCTTCCCAAGGAGCAGTTGAAGTAATAGAAGCTGCCAAAAAAAGCTGGTTTATCAGACGCTATTTACCTAAAGAAAAAAAGAAGAGATAGCCTTTTGACCATTTTTGCACCTTTTAGGTGACAGGGATACGTCAAAGTCAGGCCATAAGTAATTTAACAAAAATAAAAAATCCAAATTTCAAAATCCAAATGCCAAATGAAATCCAAATGTCTAAATGCCAAAACATTAAATCAGCGAGTAGTGAAATAGTGATGGAATGAAATAGTCAAATGTAGTGGAATTGAGGTCAAACCTACAAAATACGGTTAAGAAAATAGAAAACGGAAAACAGAAATTCCCATTTCCCAATTCTAACATGTAAACGTGTCAATGTGTAAACGTGTTAACGCGCATAAAGAAGGAAAAGAAGGAAAGGGAAACGGGAAACAGAAAATAGGAAACAGAAAATAGAAAATAGAAATTCCCAATTCCCATTTCCCAGTTCCCATTTCCCAATTTCCAATTCCCATTTCCAACATTCTAACGTTCCAATTTGACAGAAGGCGATTTTGCATTTTTCAATTTGCATTCTGCATTCTGCATTGAGCCATCCTGCCTGTCGGCAGACAGGTGCGCTTAACATTTGGATTTCCGTTAAAATTACTTTGACGAAGTCCTGCTTCCAGTTTGGCAATAAGTAGTTTTGAAGGAGTTTTTGTGGTAAAATAAAAAAGAAATCAAGACCATGGATAATAGCTACCAATTAAAAAAATTAGAGGGATTTGACTTAGTTGAAGTCATTTCTAATCCTAAAACCCCTTGTTATATAAAACAAAAGGCTATCCGCACATTAAGAAATATAATCTATAAAGACCGCCAGCTTGCTTGGAAAATAATAGAAAAACTCCTTCCTGTATTAGAAACGTTTATTATCCATCCTAGAGATAACGATTTACAAAGAGAGGCTCTTTGGTTATTAGGGTATGTGAGAAATCACCTCTCTATTGGTATCATAGAAAATCTCATTGCTTCTCCCCAGACTTCTCCTTTATTAAAAGAAAAGGCCCTTCGGGTATTAGGATTTTCTATTTCTCGAGGTAGTAAACTCGCTGCCCAAGCTGTAGAAAGGTTATTACCTATCCTAGAAAGTCTTATTGTTTCTACTCAAACTCTTGATGGATTGAAGAAAATGGCTATTAAGACATTGGTAAAGGGATTACCACTTAAGGTGGATAGTCCAAAGGTAGAGTTCCCAAAGGAGAGTTATAATTTTGTCTCTATTGATGATATATTGTCTAAAGTTCGATCTCCCCATAATCCCAGATTTATCTCACGTAGTTTAGTTTATGACTTGAATGACAATAATATCTTAGTCATTAAAATATTAAAAGAAAAACAACACCCTTCATCATTGTTAAGGGAAGGATATTGGATTAAATATTTAAATAAACTCAAAACAGAGGGACATTTCACAGATGTCAGATTTGATATACCTCAATTATTAGAATTTTGTGGTGGTTATGTAATAAAACTTACTAATATTCCTATAAGAATCCCTAAAGAGATAAAACTTCACCCAGATAAATATGCCATTTGTTTTGTAATTTCCAAAGAATATTTCTGCTATCCTAACGAAACCCAGCCTGAAAAGGTTTTATCCTGGCAAGAGATTAAAGAGGTAATGGCCCGATGTGCATATTTGCTAGGCTATCTTACCTCTTTGGGTATTATTCATACAGAGGTAATTCCTTTATTCCATAATAGAATTCAGATAGGGAGAAGGTTTGATAGGGGTTTATACAGATGGCAATTTAAAGGAAGATTGGATAGATGGCTTGTTTCTTGCGACTGGCCTAATTTTGGAAAAACAGGGATAAGAGATTTTGAACATATTATTTCTTGGGGTGAGAAACCACCAGTAGGATATCAAGATCGGTCAGGAGTGTATCGTTTTATAGGAAATCACTTGTTAAGTTTGTTTCTGGTCACAGGTAGTTACTTCAGAAACAGAAAAAGAGAAATGACAGGCTGGGACCATAAAGGGAATCCTGTGGATGCTCGAAATCTATTTAATAAGTCCCTTTTTAAAGAAATAATTCAAGCTATTTTGTTATCTTATTATAAAGGATTTGTGGGAAAAGAATATTTAGAAAAATTTCCTTTTGATTTAGACAATCTTATCCAAAGAGCCATTGAAGAGATGGGAGTAGATAGGCATATGGAAGAAAGATTAAGGATAGAGGACCAACAAAGGATGTCTGATGAAGAATTCAAGGAATTCCTGATAACTAAAGGATATTCTGGAGAAGAAATAAAAAGATTTGTCAAGGGAAAGGAAGATATAATCTTACTCAGTGGTCCTCATTTAGGGGGATTTAATGAATTAATATCTTTACCTGAGATGATTGATGTTATAACTATATGGGCAGCGTTATGTATAATTGGTAAATATAAAAATGGTTTCTGATTATACTAGATTTCAGGAAATTCAAGGTTTTGACTTCTTGATTGAATGTTTCTTTAAGTAGGGATGACAGTCCTCCATGAAGTCAATAATGACCGAGCTAAGGGGTCAATCTTAAGTGAAGATTGATATTTGTTTTTCTAATTGACACAGGAATAATTTCTTTGTATTTTTGGGCAATGTCAAAAAAGCTTCCTCTTTCAGTAATAATTATTACCAAAAATGAAGAAAAATTAATTTCTGCTTGTTTGGAAAGTGTTAGCTTTGCTGAAGATATAGTAGTTTTGGATGCAGGCAGTGAAGATAATACCACAGAAATTGCCAAGTCCTTTGGCTGCAGGGTATTTGTTGAAGAATGGAAGGGATATGGTCCACAAAAACAAAGTGCTTTGGAAAAGACTTATCACAAGTGGGTTTTAAGCCTAGATGCCGACGAAAGAATACCTCCTGAAACTGCCCAAATTATTTCACAAATAATTCAAGACCCAAAGGCCCAAGCTTACAGTTTCCCTCGCAAAAATTTCTTTCATGGAAAATGGATAAAACACAGTGGGTGGTGGCCAGATAGGGTGGTAAGACTGTTTGATAAAGAGCATGGAAAGTTTGAAGGCATAGTTCATGAGACATGGGTTACAGAGGGTAAAATTATTGAATTAAATGTTCCCATAGAGCATTATAGTTATCAAAATTACTCTCAAATGCTTAAAAAAATGAATGAATATTCTTCCACTAGGGCTAGGGAACTCTATGATAAAGGCATTAGGGTAAATCTTCTTACCCCATTTTTACATGGAGGTTGGATGTTTATCAGGAGTTATTTCTTGAAATTAGGCCTTCTTAATGGGTTGGATGGTTTTATAATTTCATTCATAAATGCCTGTAACTCATTTTTTAAATATGCAAAGCTGTTAGAAATGCAAAAAACCCCAGAAAGACAATATGAGTGAGACATTATGAAAATTGCTTTCATTAAAAGAAAATTTTCATTTTACGGAGGAGCAGAGCAAGATTTGCAAAAGGTGATGATAAATTTAGCGCAAAGGCATGAAATACATTTACTTACTTCTTTGTGGGAAGAGTCTACAGCTTTTAAAATCCACAAAATTTCTTCTTTAGGAATTGCACCTGACTTCATTTTTGCTCAAAGGGTGAAACAATATTTAAAAACACATCCCTTTGATGTTGTAGTCAGTTTTGAACGAACATACAGTCAGGATATATATCGGGCATCGGATGGTTGCCACAAAAAGTGGCTTGAACAAAGAAAGTTTATTGATGGATATTTAAAGTGCCTAAGTTTTCGTTTTAATCCTCATCATTTAATTATCCTTTTTTTAGAAAAAAAGGCGCTTAAAACTTCAAAAAAAATCATTACTCTCTCCCAAATGGATAAAAGAGCATTTAAAACATTTTATGGTGAGGAAATTGCTAAAAAATGCACAGTTTGCTATAATGGAGTTGATTTAAAACGTTTTTTTCCTCCTAGCTTAAAAAAAAGGCAAGAATTCCGAGGTCAATTGGGTCTGGAAGATAAAAAAGTATTATTGTTTGTTGGGAGCGGTTTTAAACGGAAGGGATTGTTATTTGTCTTGGATGTCTTAAGATGCCTGCCCAAAGAATTTGTATTATTAGTAGTTGGGAAAGGAAAGATAGGAAAAAAATTGTTAAGAGGATTAGAAAAAAGAATATATTTTTTGGGCCCCCAGAGAAAAATAGAAAGATTTTACCAATTAGCTGATATATTTATACTTCCCACAATTTATGACCCCTTTGGGAATGCCATTTTAGAAGCCATGGCTTGTGGTTTGCCGGTAATTACCACAAATGCTAGTGGGGCATCAGAGATCATAGAAAATGGCAAAGAAGGTTTTATTTTAAATTTTCCTGTAAATTTAGAAGAATTTGCCTATTGCCTGGAAATAGCTTCTAAAAATCAAAAGATAATGGGAAAAAATGCTTATGAGAAAGCGAAACTTTTTTCTTTAGAAAAGGCCGTCAATGAGTTTTTGGAAGTAATTGAGAGATAATTTATCCTCTTAAATATAAATGCGTATCTTGGCTATTAAACTAAAACAAATAGGAGATGTATTGCTCTGTGAACCTGCCTTAAGAGCAATAAAAACCCGGTTTCCTGATGCCCATTTGACAGTAATTGTTAATAGCTACACTGCCCCTATGTTAAAATATGCAGATTATATTGATGAATTATTAGGATATGATCGCCGTTTAAAAAAATTGAGTGTTTTAAAGAGGATTAAAGGGGAATTGAATTTTTGCAAAAATTTCTTTCTTAATAACTATGATATTGCCATAAATTTTGCTAGTGGAGATAGGGGCGCTATTTATTCTTTACTTTCAGGGGCGAAATATAAAATTGGATTTTTTGCAAAAAAGGGATTTGTAGGCAAAAACCTTATTTATGATAAGCTTCTAATAGAACCAGATACACACGCAGTAATGCATGATTTGTATCTAGTGTGTGAGGGGTTGGATATTTTACCTAGGGACTATGAGGTTAAACTATATTTAAAAGACAAAACGATCGAGGATGCTAAAAACAGGTTGCGCAAGCTAGGGATTAACCAAGAGGATTTATTAGTTTATCTCCACCCCATAGCTCAATGGTCATTTAAGTCCTGGAGAGATGACTATATGGCTACGGTAATCAATTGGTTTCTAAAAAATGGGATAAAAATTATTATAGGCGGAAATGGGGCAAGGGAAAAAAGAAGAGTTGAAAATATCCTTAGTTTTGTCAATAAGACAGGGGTGATAAATTTAGTAGGAAAGTTGAATTTGGAGGAATTATGTGGAACAATCTATCATTGTCATTTATTCTTTGGTATTGACACTGCACCTATGCATATTGCTGCTGCTTTAAATAAACCTGTAATTGCCCTATTTGGCCCTAGTCTTACCCATAGATGGGGGCCCTGGGAAAACAATTTGAGCTATCCGGTAAAGTCCTTTCAATCTCCTTATAAAAGGAAGGGTGTCCAATCTTTAGGAAAACATATTATTATTCAAAAAGAATGGCCCTGTGTGCCTTGTGACAAAAAAGGCTGTAATAACAAAGGATTTTCTGAGTGTTTGGGCGAGATTAAACCAAAGGAGGTCATAAATATATTACAAGAAAAGATATCTCAGCTTTCCCCTGTTTTTCCCTAAACTCGCTCAACTTTTATACTCGATGAAAATAGGCCCAAAATAGCCATAAAGAGCATAGCACTTTCTGTGCTCAACATTGAGTATCCTATTCCAATCACAAAAAGGTGAATAAAGTTCCCAAGGCAGGCATACCATAAAGGGGTAATAATCTCGCCCTCTCTATTCCTGGTTTTGGAAAGTAGATGCAAATATAACCCTAAAAAAATAAGGAAGGAGAAAAGTCCAATTAACCCTCTCTCACTAGCAATATTTAAAAAAACATTGTGGGCATCACTGCCCCTTATATCTCTAGGAAGATTGTATTTTACTCGATTTTCTTTAAGACTGTAAGTTTTGGGCCCAATGCCTAAAAAGGGTCTATCCTTTATTATCTTCAAGGCTCCTTGCCAAATTGCACAGCGAACATAAAAATCAGGCTTTAACATTTTAATCCTTTCCTTTAATGGGACAAAAAGAGATAGAAACAGAATAATCAAAAGGCATCCAAGGGCTAGTATCTTAAAATGCCTTCTGAGGGCACAGAAGATTAAAAATATTACACTTACAGAAAAAAGGGTGGCCCTGGTTAAGGACAGAGAAAGCACTCCAAGAGTCAAGATAGTAGCGGCTACTACCAGAAAGAAAAAAGGATTTTTCTTCGGTTTATTAGTTAGCAATATGCCAAAAGTTAAGGAAAGAAAGAGTGCTAAATAGGTAGCAGTACTAGTGCGATAACCAATAAAATTAATAGATTCTAGAGAGGGTGCTTCTAAATAGTGCTTTATCCCTATAAGGTCTCCTATCATCATGGAAATGATAATAATCAAGATAGCAAACTTTATTTTAGCTTTGGTGTCAATGCTGTATTTGACCAGAAAAAAGAGCATAACAAACCTGAAGGTATCCCAGGCACCTTTTTTTAGGGCATAATCTCTATAAGGGGAAAAAATGGCGCTGACCAGGGTCAGGAAAAGGAAAAGTAATAATGCCTTATCAATGCCCGCAAGTGGAAACTTTTTTCTATAAAGAACGCTTCCTATAAAGAAAAGAAATAAAGCACTTACAAATGCAATATTTTTAGGGGCCTCAAAGAGTGGTAGTGAAAATAGGGTTAGTAAAATGAAAACATAAGTCGTTTTCTCTAATAGTTCTGCTATAACTCCGCTTTTCTTTTCTTCGGCCATTTAATCATTTAATTCCGCGCTTTGCATATTATACTAAGACTGCTTGTCCTGTAAAGGGAGGGGTTACAATTTTCCATAGGAAATATAATTTTTTCCTACTTAAATATCTAAAGTCCATTGAAATTCCATTATTGCTGGCATATAACAAGCAAAATGCAAGATTGTGAACTTATGGTATTATGGCCAGTTCTTTTTACTTCATGGAAATGGGTAGGTTAGAAACAAGAGAAAATGCCTAAGATAAAAATTCTACATCTAGAAAGTGCCATGGGTTTTGGAGGACAACAAATCAGGATTTTAAACAAAATAAGGGCACTAAGAGAAAAAAATTATTGGATTACTTTAGGGGCATTCCCCAAAAGTGAGATTTTTAAAAAGGCCTGTCAAATGGAACTCAAGGTTTATCCTTTGCCTTTAAAAAAAAGGGACTTAAAAGGAATTTTTGCGGTTTTAGATTTAATAAAAAAAGAACATATTCATATATTACATACTCATACCAGTTGGGATAGCTGGCTAGGAGGGATAGTTAAAACTATTTATCCCAAATTTGCCCTGATCAGAACTAGACATGTTTCTACCCCTATCGGAAGAACCCCTCTAAGCTGGCTACTTTATAATGTATTTCCTCATTATATCATCACCACCGGTGAGGCTATTAAAAATCAGTTAATAAATTACAATAAGTTTAATCCTAAAAAGATTGTTTCTATCCCTACAGGTGTAGATTTGGCTGTGTTTGACCCTGATAAAGTAAAACCAGGATTACTTCCACCAAATGGTTTTAATATAGGAATGATTTCTATCTTTTTAGAATGGAAGGGACACAAATACTTTATTTTAGCTGCAAAAGAAATTTTAAAAGAAATTCCCCATGCTGAATTTTATATAGTAGGCAATGGGAACAAAAGAGCCCGGGCAAGGATAGAAAAACAAATCCAAGATTTTAATTTACAAAATAAAGTCCATTTACTTGGATTTAGAGAAGACATACCCCAGATTTTAGCCTCTTTAGATGTATTGGTGCATCCTTCTTATGCTGGTGAAGGCTTACCGCAGGCAATTTTGCAAGCCTTAGCCATGAAAAAACCAGTTATTACTACCAATATAGGTAGTATTTACGAAGTAATAAAACATAGAGAAACAGGTTTAATCGTTCCGCACCAAGATCCACAAGCCATTACTGAAGCAGTTTTAGAGTTATATAAAAGCCCTGCTTTGAGAGAAAAATTGGGTAAAAAAGGACGGAAATTGGTAGAACAAAGATATTCCTTTGCTAAAATGATAGAGGAGATTGAAAATATTTATAATTCCTGTAGGCAATGAACATTCTCCATACGGCCCCTTAACCTGTCTGGCCACCCTGAAGGCTTGGTCTTGATGGCTTAACGAAGCATCTGCTAAGCTATAAATAAAGATTAACGCCTAAATTTTGGGGAATGTTCAAATTATAATTCTTTGACAAAGATTCGATATTTTTTATAGAGTTTAGCATTTATCTTTTTAAAGATATTTTGGACAATGACATTATTTTCCAATACCCACCCTATCTCCCAACGCAAAAAACCCTTTTGTTTAGATATTTCTAAGAGTTTGAGAAAAAGTAAAGGGCCTAAAATATACCGATATTGCTCACTAATGCCTAAGGTTATTCCACGGACAAAGGTTAACTTTCTTGAGTAGTAAAGCCATTTAAATATCCCAAATGGGAAAAGCCTGCCATTTAATTTTTTGAGTATGGGATTTATATCCCAAATGGATAAGTTAAAGCCTACAATTTTCCCATCCTTTTCTACTACTAGGGCTAAATCAGGAATAACCAATTTTTTTAATTCTTTAGCGAGATAAAAAAACTCTTCATCAGTCAGGGGCACAAATCCCCAATTTTTACCCCAGGCATCGTTATAAACTTCTCTTATCTTTTTTATTTCTTCAGGGTCATTTATTTTTATTTTTCTTACGGTAAGATTTTTTCTGGCAGCCTTTTGTTCAACTCTCTTGAACACTCTTTCATCTACATGATTAAAATCAACATAATAACTACAAAGGTCTTGAGCTTTTTTAAAACCGCTTTTTTCTATATATTCCTTATAATATGGGGGGTTATAGGGCATCATAACCACGGGAGGATAGTCAAAACCCTCTATAAGCAGACCACATTCATGATTGGTAGATAAGTTCAAGGGGCCTAAAATCTTTTTCATACCATGGCCTTTTAAAAATTTTTCCACTTCATTGAAAAGTGAAATAGCAATAGAGTAATCTTTGAGTGTTTCAAAAAGACCAAAATAGCCTACTTTTTCCTGGTAATAACGAATATACTGTCTATCTATAACCGCCGCTATCCTTCCCACAGGTTCTTTACCTTTATAGGCCAAAAATAACTTTACTGTGGCATGTGAGAAAAATGGATTCTTTTTAGGGTTTAAAAATGTCTTTCTTTCAGAAATAAGGGGAGGAACCCAATAAGGATTATCTTTATAAATCTTCCAGGGGATTTTTACAAATGTATCTAGCTGCTTTTTATCTTCTACGGGAATAATTTCCACCTGATTCATTTTTCTCCCTCAGATAACGCTTTAAACTATCCTAAAATGAACGGTTTGTCAAAAATTAAAAAGCCGATGGTCTTACCCATCGGCTTAGAGGAGGGAGAAAAGTGAAAGGTTTTCTCAATTAGATAATTAAAAGCAAAAACTGTGCCACTTTGATAATAAAGGTGAATAGCCATTTTTCTGTTTTTATAAAATACTAAAAATGTTCAAAAATTTTTACTATGTTTCTCATAATCTTCAGATTATTAAGACAATAAAGGATTTTTAATAGATACAAATTTTTATACTTACCAATCTTTTTGGGGTAATAATTTATACCTTTTAATTTTATACTGAAGTAAGCTTTTGGTAATACCCAATGCCCTGGCTGCTTTTGCTTGAACAAAATTATTTTGCACTAAGGCATGTTTGATAAACCTGGCCTCTATTTCTTCTAAAATTTCAGGTAACTTGAGATTTGGAGGAAGATGTTTAAAAATCTCAGCATGAACTGAAGTATCCTGTTCCCGTAAACGTTCAGGGAGATGTTCAGGTTTAATCTCCTCTCCTGAACACAACACTACTGCTCTCTCTATTACGTTTTCTAATTCTCTGATATTACCCGGCCAAGAGTAATTATAGAGAATATTTAAGACCTCAGGGGTGACCTTTAACTCCCTTTTTCTCATTTCTTTGCTATATTTTTTGAGAAAATAAGCCACTAATAGAGGAATATCTGTTGTTCGTTCTCGCAAAGGTGGTAAATGAATATGAACTACATTAAGCCGGTAATAAAGGTCCTCCCGAAACCTTCCTGCTTTTATTTCCTCTTTTAGGTCTTTGTTAGAAGCAGTTATGATACGCACATCGGTCTTGATAGTCTTGGTTCCTCCTACGCGTTCAAATTCTTTCTCTTGTAAAACTCTTAATAGCTTTACTTGGAGGGAAGGAGACATCTCACTGACTTCGTCTAAAAAAAGCGTACCCTTGTCTGCTAACTCAAATCTCCCCTTACGCAAAGCAATAGCACCAGTAAAGGAACCTTTTTCATGACCAAATAACTCACTATCTAAAAGGGTTTCTGCCAAAGCACCACAATTAACAGATATAAAAGGACCATTTTTCCGTCCACTATTATAATGAATGGCCTTAGCCACAAGTTCTTTACCAGTGCCAGTCTCTCCTGTTATGAGGATAGTAGTTTTGGTATTAGCTACCTTTCTAATCAAATCAAAAATACGCTGCATAGCTGTGCTCTTACCTACTAGATTTTCAAAGTGATATCGCTGGTGTAAGGCTTGATTAAGCCGCCTATTCTCTCGCAACAAGTGGTGCATATCAATGGCCTTACGCACATTGAGCTTTAGTTCTTCATTAGAAAAAGGTTTTAACACATAGTCAAAGGCCCCTTTTTTCATAGCTTCCACTGCTTTTTCCACAGTGCCATAGGCGGTCATTATGATTACTGGCAATTCAGGATTAATTTGTTTAATTCTTTCCAACAAAAGTATTCCATCCATCTGAGGCATTTTCATGTCTGTAAGTACTGTGTCAACATCAGTGTGGGAAAGGATTTCTAGGGCTGTAAAGGCATCTTGGGCAGTAAGAACCTGGTATCCTTCTTCTTCTAACACTGCCTTTAAAATAATTAAGAAATTTTTCTCATCGTCAACAACCAGTATGTTTTCCATATCTGTATTTAGGGTAAAAAGACTATTACCCTTGTTCCTTCTCCTATTTTACTTTCAATTTTAACCCTTCCTTCATGATTTTCAATAATTTTTTTCACAATGGATAGACCCAAACCACTTCCTTTTTCTTTGGTAGTGAAAAATGGGGTAAAAATATTTTCTAAGACTTCTTCTTGCATACCTGTGCCTGTATCAGTAAACATAATCACTACTCCTTTATTATCAGGAACTGCCTCCACTGTGACCTTCAATTGACCTCCAGAAGGCATGGCTTGAATGGCATTCATGATAATATTTAAAAAGGCACGATGTAATAGATTTGAGTCGGCTTCTATGACAGGATTATCTCTATATTCTTTTATTACTTCAATCCTATGAGATTGAAAATCAGGGATAAGAAAACTTAGGAGTTTGTCCAGCACTTCTGTAACTGCGCATGGTGCAAATTTGGGAATTTCTGGACGAGCAAACTCTAAAAATTCACTCAAGGTTTGATTAAGCCTCTTGGTTTCTTCTAAAATAATTTGAGCTAGTTGGGCTTGAGTCTCGTCTTCTTTTTTTCTATTTTGTAACAATTCAGCAGTGCTACTAATAACTCCTAAGGGATTTTTAATCTCGTGAGAAACAACGGCCACCATTTCTCCTAGATTGGCCAAATGCTCTGTTTTTCTTAGTCTATCTTCCAATCTCCTTCTTTCTTCGGCTCTGGCTTCAATAATTCTTTCTGCCCTTTTAACTATCAAGGTTAGTCCTAAAAACAAAAGTCCCATAATGAAAATAGAGCTGGCTATTACTGTAGTATGAAAGTTTTTAATGATTTTATAATCCTTGCTTAAATCTTGAGTGATTTCAAAAATTCCCAAAACAAGCGTAGTTTCTTGTGCTAAGGCCTTTTCTGCCCGAAAGGGAGCATAGGTTTTCAATTTATTTTTTTCTAGTCTAGAAGCCAAATTTCCCTTTTTGGCCATCTGAAACTCTGGAGGCAAACTGATTTTTCTTCCCACT
>Ga0190337_1000014_pt1 | contig 30315 bp, 61 predicted proteins | sample 4872041011_MG_FD_161677 | JGI IMG/M metagenome (GOLD analysis project Ga0190337, IMG submission 161677) | Hydrothermal vent sediment bacterial communities from Southern Trench, Guaymas Basin, Mexico - 4872-04-10-11_MG | ecosystem: Environmental > Aquatic > Marine > Hydrothermal vents > Sediment ...
ACCGATAACAAGCGGTTAATGTCAAGGGTTGACCTCTAACCCTTGACAACCCTTGACACAAAAATTAATAATATAGCCTCATGATATTGATTTCAATATTTTAGTGATTTAACGGTGAATAACAATTCCAACAATTTCAAGTTTTTTTAACAAAACTTTATAAATAATAGAAAATAAATTATGTTTATGGATGACAATGAGATAAAGAAAATGAGGTTTGTTGAACTTTTTCTGAACAGGGTCGAGCAAATAAAACAAGATTTAGGAGATGATGTTGATGCCGAAGAACTTGTTCTGCAAGAATTTCCTAAAGACCAAAGAGAAAGCATAAAGGCACTTATTAATGAATACAGAGACAAGGTTCAAATGAACAAAATCGTTATAAAAAACAAGTTTACACCGAGAATATTTTCTATGGAAATAATGAAGATGTATAAGTTTCTTTACGATTCAAAAAAACGGTTTTGGTATTATGACCCTGTTTCTGGTATATGGAAAGAAAATGCTGAAGATTTGATTTCATTTATATTAAGAAACAAGATTCTCGGTGAAGAAAGCCAAAAACGTTATTTTGAGAACGAAATAATTGCTGATATAAAAGGCTTGTCTTGGAAGGATTGTGAACCAGAACCACCACCACCGCATTTAATACCATTTAAGAATTGTGTTTATGATTTGTTTGAAGATAAAGTAAGACCGTTTTCCTCAGAAATGTTTTTTATAAACAAGCTTAATATCGAATATGACCCAGAAATTACAGAGTGTCCAACAATAGATAAAATTTTTCATCAATTAGTCAGAGACAAAGATGTTATAACACTTTATGAGATAATCGCTTATGCAATGTGGAGAGATTATCCGACACCAAAGATTTTCATTTTATACGGTTCTGGTGGTAATGGAAAAACGACTTACGTTAAAATTCTTGAAAGGATTTTCGGTTTACATAATATAAGCACGGTTAGTTTATCAGAGTTTCAAAATAATCAGAGATTCGCTTCTGGGAAATTATTTGGAAAGTATTTGAATATAGCTGGAGAGATTGATTATATCACTTTACAAAGAACAGAAGAACTGAAGAAACTAACAGGTGGTGATTTGGTTCAATGTGAAAGAAAATTTAAGAGCGAGTTTTTGTTTAAAAATTATGCTAAAATTATTTTCCTTACCAATCAAGTGCCAAAAACAACAGATAAAACGAAAGCGTTTTTCAGAAGAATGTTTTTGGTAGAGTTTCCTTACGAATTCAAAGAAGGAGTGAATGCCAATCCGTTAATTATCGAGGATATACCAAACGAAGAATTTATAGGATTGGCTAACAAGTGTTTGAAAATACTTAAAAAACTTTATGAAAGAAAGTTTGTGTTTACTAATCATGTTGACGTTGAGGTTATGATGAAAAGATATGAAGGATTGTCAAATCCTTTGATAAAATTCATAAATGAAAGGTGTGTTAAAAGTCTTGATGAGTTTGTTCCAAAATGGGTTTTCAGGGATGCTTTCTTTGGATGGCTTAAAAAGAAAGGATTTAGAATTTGGACGGAAAAAGAACTTTCTTTAGAGATGAAAAATCTCGGATTTGAAGACAAAAGAAAGGCTTTTGGTGATAATAGATATTGGTGCTGGATTGGTTTAAATTTGAAAGAAAAAACGGATTTGTTTGAGAAGTTTGAAAAATGGAGAAACTCTTTAGATAAAGAAAAGGAGCTATCTCTTGATGAAATCAAGGAAAAATATTATTTAAATGACGATGAAATCGAAAAACTTAAAAATTTGGGAATGATTCAAGAGGTTTCACCAGAAACGTTTAAGATAGTATGAGACCGATATACAAGAAGTATTGCATAAGGAACTCAAAAAGGCTGTCTTATCTATCCAAAAAAGGCTATTTCACGTTCCTTTCAAATCTAAAAAGATACTATTCGATAGGTGTCAAAATAATCAGCATCGATGGGATGTATGATTTGATACGTTACGGTTGTCGTAGCATAGGTCTTGATTGGGATTTGGACACGAAGCAATATTATTTCAAATATTGGATAAAAATCGCTGTTAGTAGCGGTTACTTGAAGAAAGGTTACCTGTATTACGAGATAACTCCAAAAATATTAGAGGTGAAAACTCAATGATGATTGTTATAACAAAAGGTGGATAATAGTTGTGTCTCAATATTCATTATGTTCACTATGTTCACAAAATGTATTCAATATGTAAAGTGATAATCCATGAAAGGCATCACATATCTGATACTAATCGGCATGATGCTTACAATAGCGTTGCTAACATACGTGCAGACAAACACAAACTTGAGATACGAAATGCTTGAAAAGGAGCATCAGAACGTTATAACAAAATACGAGAACGAACTACAGGAAATGCATGAGCAAATAGAATCACTTGAGCAGAACGTGAGCGATTTGCATAGAAAAAACCTGTTTTACGAGCAGAGAATCAAGGAACTGATTCTGGAAAACCAGAAATTCAAGAGCAACACTATCAGGAAAAGCGTGAGTTATAACGAATTGATGGAATTCTTGGAAAGGGACAGGACAGACCAGCATATGTATATATCAAGCGATGTAGATGAAACGAATTTCTTCGAGTGTGTGCAGTTCACATATACATTATTAAGAAATGCATACAAGGAAGGCATATTCGGTTGTCCCGTAGTTATATACTTTCCAGATAATTTAAGTCACATGATAATAGCGTTCAACACAACAGAGGGCTGGATATTTATCGAGCCACAGTTTGATGAAATAGTGAATGTAACTGTAGGTGAGCGTTACTTCCTGCAACTAAACTATTATGCCGATTGGAATGATACCGTTATCAGATACGAAACATGCTTTTAAAATTTGTCATACACAAGCATAAATAACTGAAACATCAAAAATAAAAGGTGATATGATGGCAAAGTTTGATTCATATTGGGAAGTTGTAAATTATCTTGATAAGCATAGCAAGATTTGGAAAGAAGGAAAAGCAATGGCAAGAATGAGGTCTGGTGGTGGTAGACCTTATGCTGAATCAGAACATTGGTTACTCCTTCGCAATAACAAACTATACATAGTTTCAATACATCAAGATTGGAGTGATGTATATAATCCTGAAACAGACCAAATCGAATATAATGAATATTGGTATTATGTAATAGAGCCTGTGTCTGAAAAAGAAGCACAAAGTTATCTTTGGGACGAAAAATATCCCTTATATCATAGATACTTCTCAAAACTTCAAAAGGTGATATGATGGTGTGGAGATATACCGAAAAGGATGCGAGGAGATGTGCTGAAAGATTGGCTAAAACGTTGGGAAAGAGGTTTGGAGATTGCTGGGAAAAGGTTGACGGTAAAACGAGAGCGATTGTTGGTTGCTGGGACTTGGATTGCAATCCATACTACGGCGGTTGCGTTATAGAGGAAATAACCAGCGAATCTGGAGCGAGAAGCAATCCATTAGGCATGAAAAGATGGTCTCCAAGAGATTTCTGTGAATTGGTTTTTGCAATAGAAAGAGCAATCGATATAGCAAAAAAGGAAGGTATAGTTAAGGTTGTGTAAATGAAAATTCTCAACCTGATGACACAAATCGGAATTTTTCTATGCGTTTTTTTAGTTGTTCTGATGGTTCTTGACGAAGTTAATATAAAATATTATATCTACCTAATTTTTGCCATAATTTTGTGCCTTCTCATCTTAGAGGTAGTATGCCCTAAAATTGAAAGTAGAGGTTAACCATGCCCTCAAATCGCTCGAACTTTCGAGGAAATCAAACATACCTTGAAAGTCTCTTACAAAGTTTCTTCAGGATATGTCCCTTCTCCGTCAAAAAGATTAGTTTTTCCCTTCTGCACTTCGGATTGACTTGCATGGTAACGATTTCGTTCTTGACAAACTCTTTAATCACGTCACGAGCAAAACAATACGTTATGTCGCAGTTCTTCTTGAAATCCGTTATGCTTATCCCGTCATCGAGGGTCAAAACGAACCTGATGAAGTTCCACAACCTTAACCTTCCCAATTCCATAACAACGTTTTGGCAATAAGATTTATAAACATTAACAACAATTAACAAATATGGAAGAGAAAATCAGGGCAAAACATATAGTGAAAACGAGCGAGGAGTTGTGGAATCAGGTTCTCAGGTTCAAGATTGACAACAAGCTAAAAAACAACAACGAGGCAGTAGTGACGCTAATCAAGTTAGGTCTCGAATACGTCAAGGCGTATAATGAGGGTAACAATTGACATAGATAAGGAAGGCATAAGACACATCATCGTTCCTTTACTCAAAGGTATAATCGTGAACAGGAAACTTCCAGACAAAATCAGAAAGACAGGCAAGGGCTACCACATCATCTGGTCTGGTCTGGACATATCCTTCGAGGAATCGATAAGGAGAAGGAAAATCATAGGAGACGACCCTAACAGGGTAAGGCTCGACAGCATAGGAACGAAAAGAATAAAGCAAGTTTTGTTCAAGGAGAAGGTAGTCACATGCAAGGGATTCCTGCCTAAGTGGTGGTCTCCAGACAACCAATGGCATAACGACATATGTCCTGTCTGCGGAGAGAAGATGGTCGCATCGCAGAAGGTCTGGACGGACGAAGAAAAGGCAATCTACGTATTACACAAGAATTATAAGTGCTTAATCAAAAAGTTAAAGTGAAACAATGGTGGAAAAATTCTGGCGTCTCTCTCTGGTGAAGATGTATTATGCGGAGATAAAGAAAGACAAGACGCCAGACCCTTTCCTTGAGATAAGAACTTTCGTTTTTCTCAAAGACAAGCCGAGCAGGATTCAGGAACTTGCTTGGAAAAGGGTAATGGAAAAGGAAATCGAATTCCTCAAGGAAAAACTCTTGAGGCACATATTCGATTCTCCGAAAAACAGATTCTGGGAAGAGAGAAGGCAGTTAGAAACGGTCATAAGGGCAAAGCCAATCTCCAAGTGGTTCAAGATAGAGATAGACGGATGGGAAGTCGAAAGAATAGACATAGACGAAGTGATGAGAGAATACTACATGGGAGTTGAAGGTCATTGGTTCAGACCAGACAGAATCGAAAAAAGACGTTTGCGATTGATAACAGAATACGTTTACAGATACTTTGCTTTCTTCGACGAGGAAGGCAGAATCAAAGGAGAATACGACGAGTTCGACATAATCAAGGCGTTAAGACAGATAGAGGAACTCGAAAGAAGAGAAAGGGAACTGAGAGAGGCGATGAGCAAATACCTATCGGAGATAATGTCTCTGGTCAAGGAGTTCAGGAAATCAGCAAAAGAATACGAAAAAATCATAGAGCAGTTGAGAAGGTTGAGACCATCTCCGTAAGATTTATAAATATTAACAACAATTAATAGACATGGAAGTCAAGAGACACGAAGTCAAGGAAATCCTCTACATTCTCAGGGAAATGAACGAATACAGAAAAACTCTTGACAAGCTGATTATCGAGATGCAAAAAACCATAACCAAGATAAAAGAAGACCAGACCTCTCTCGAAGTCAAGGTCAAGTCATTGGAAGATGATATCAAAACCCTGAGCAAATCCGTTGAAAACAACGCCGAAAGCATAGAAGAATCCAACCAACTGAACGAACTCATAGGATTGATGCTAATCAAATTCCTTCAACACGGTTTCAACGCCGTTAAAAAAGCAGAGGTGATTGAAGATGATAGGAAAGATGGCGAACATAAAAGGGAATTGGACTCTGGTGAACCTGAACGAGCAGGAGTTAGAGGAAGTGATGAACAACCTTCTGGAGAGCAACGCCAGAGAGTTGGCGAGGGTAGTCAAGAACCTCAAGAACCTGTCGGAGAGGTATCCAGAACTGATGACGATACCTCAGGATGACGTTATAAAGATGCTTTACGACAAACAGGCAACAGCAAGTTTCACGGTAATAAACTCGGCTGTGGACAGAAAAATCTTCGACATGAGACAGCCGAGCAAAGAGGAGAAGGAACTAACCAAAAAGGCAGAAAAGATGGTCGAAAAGGAGATGGAAAGAATAGAAAAACAGAGAGAGGAAGCTAACAAAGAGATGGAAAGCGAGATAGAGAAGCTTATGAAAAAGCAGGAAGAGGAAAACCAAAGCGAATACGTCGAAATCAAGGAAGAAAAGAAAGGTATTTTATCAAGGCTAAAAAAATGAGCATAGAAGAGGAATGGTTTTGGAAGATAAAGGTCAAGGAGTTTGTTCATTGGTTCAACTCCTTGACCGAAGAAGAGCAGGAAGAGGTCATAAAGAAGTTCAAAGAGAGGAAGAGGTTATGATATGCCCAATCTGTAACAGAAAATGCGAAAGAAGGTTTCACGTTACCATAAACTCTGATAGATTTTACGTTTGCGAGGATTGTTTCAACAAATTGGTTTTAGAGACATACGAGGCGATGCAATGACATACATCTGGCTCGAAAGAGACCATATCGTAGACGTGATAGAAAAGGAATACGAAAAAGCTCAGAGGAAGGTCTTGGAATACATAGACAAGAACGGTTTTGTCCACTACGGAACACAGTTCTGGTTGGGATACCTCAAGTGTGCGGAAAACATATATAAAGAAATCAAGAAAGTGAAAGAATGAAAAATAAAATTGTTTTCGACGAAGAAGATGATTTTAATAGATTGGTTAAGAAACTCATAAAACAAAAAAGAAAGTATTTTGTGGTTTGTAGAAATACCTATACGGATGAATTGTTTTACATACAATTTAAAACGAAAAAGCAGTTGGAAAGATTTTTGATAAAAAATCACGGTGATATTTATGAGATTGGTTTTTATGCACAGGGTATAGTAAACGGTGGATTTTATGATGATAACACATAGAGATATAGTGAAGGGGGTGAAAGAATGAATCGCTTTCAGTTCAATTTCGGGTTCATAACTGCATTAATTGGATTTGCTTTGAGTTTACATTTCTTTTTGTCAGAGCAGATTACGATGTATATCGAGTCGCTTTTTTTGGTAGTAGTTGGAATCATACTGATAATCGATTACAACCTGAAAGAGATTAGAAAAGAGATTGAGAAGGTGAGAAAATGACCGAATCAAAGAGTTTGGAAAAAACGGTAAAGAAGGAACTGAAATACCCAGAAAAATGGGACACGGTTGCATACCCAGACGTGCTTAGTGCTTTGTGGGAAACGTATTGTTGGCAAAAGGCAGAATTAGGGTATCTAAAAAAACAGATTAAAGGAATATTAAAAGAGATTGAAAGGATTCGTAAATACACAGAAAAAAGATTGGCTATCAAATATTTTAACTATCAAATGGTTACAGAAAACGATGCAACTGTCAGAATTCATGTCGAAGATAATTTGTTTAACAATGTGTTGTATTTGCGTGGATGGAATGATGCATTACTTCACTTGAAAAATGTTATAACAAAAAGAGGTGAGAAGAATGAATCTAAACGAGTTGCTTGATAACTTGATTGAGAAAAAAATAATAAACAAGAAAGACAGGGAAGTTATGAAACTGTGTTTGCTACTGCTACAACACGGATGGAAGGCAAAAAACAAAATAAGAAAACAGGTGTATGTAAACGACAGAAAATTCGAGGAGTGGTGGAACAACCTTGAAAAGGCGGGTTATTTTGCAGAAGATGGTAAAATATTTTTAGAGGAATTGGATAGCGATATTCCAATCTATATAATGTCTTTGGTTGCTGAAGGATATATTCAAAGGAGTGTAAGATAAGGTGGTGATATCATGAAAGGATGGAAGGTTAAAATAGATGGGTTTGAAGAATACGAGAAGCTTGGATTTAAGTTTTACGAAGACCCAGATTTCTTGTTCGTATATCACGACTCGTTCAGCACCGACCAACCAATCGGAATATTCGGAAAATTGGTTAAGAAAAAACATCTTAAAGGATTTCTCGATGGCTACATATCTGGTGATTTGTGTGACAAGATGGATTAAGGTTCAGCTTTACTCTAAAAAGGATGACAAACCTATAAGACCACCTATGTGGGTATCAGAAAAGAATCCTTATTTCAATTGGTATAGAAACCATAAAGGCAGAGATAATGTTTATAGGGTTTTAAAGGAAGTGGAGAGGTGATAAGTCATGAATAGGTTTGAGGATATACTTTATTTTAGTAGATACATTCTCGCCTTACTGTATTCTACAGTAGGTTTATATTTTATAATTATTTCAAACGAATTTGAAATAACAACATTACCTTATCCATTGTCCGCACTTTTATTTTTCTTAGGAGTATCTCTTTTGATTGGTGCATGTTTAATTATAAAATCGTTGGTGAACGAATGAAACCAAAACCTTTGGATTTAAATCTAATGAAAATAAAAGAAACAGCTTTACAAAAACTTGTAGAACAACAAAAACTGAAAGACCACAAAGAAGAACTGAGAAAGTGGATAAAAAAGGAATTACTTATAATTAACTACATACAAGACTTTACAATTAAAGAACTTCTACACAATATCAAATCAGCATGTGAGTTTTATCTAAAGTTCAGGAATGACCCTTCAGTTTTCTTTGCTCTTTACCCACAATATTATGATGATTTTGAAGAAAAATGCGGTTCATTATCAGATAACCTTGAAGATACAGAATGCTTCAACGAATGGCTCTTTAAATTGGCGTTCAAGAAGGTGATTGAAAATGCCAGAACCAATAGAATTAATTATTGAGGAAATAAAAGATGTGTGCATAAATGATGACGGTGAATTAGACCCATTTCAGGTTGATGAATGGTTGCAAGATTTTATGAGTGAATTGGGAGATAGGTTAAAAGAAATTGGTTTCAAAGTAAAGGAAATAACATGGAGATGGGATTTATGACAGAAAAGAATGAACCAAAATTTTTGGATTTTAGTATTAAGGAAGTAAGAAGAGTTCTTTGGAATGCCTACAAAGAACTTGGCAAGTTTAAAAGCAAGAATAAGCTAAAGCGTAAGTATTTAGCCAAAATTAGATTAATGTTGTTGTGGTTAAGGTTGATAAGTTTTGACAAGGAATTCATTGAAAAATGGCGTGTGTATGATTTAGGGGATTTTTATAGAATTAAAAAAGGCGAGGAAGAGAAAGATATCAAATCCGCAGTTGAAGGATTGTTGCAGGAGATTGATAAAAAATTAGTTCAGAGAGAAGGGAAGTTAATAAAAAGTAAATATGAAGAGGGTTTTGTTGATGGTTATAAGTGTGCTTGTTATGAAATTATCAAAAAAATCAAAAAATGGTTTGCAGATGTGGTGGAAGAATGATTAGCATAAAGAAAAAATCTTGGGGCATAGACACCAACTGTGAGAGCTGTGCAGACGAAAGAATGGGCGGATATGAGATAACAATCACAATATGTGAAAACTGCATTGAAAACGGAATTGATTGGAAGTTCTTAAAGCAGAGAATAAAAGAGGAGATGAAAGGATGGAAATAAGAAGATTCGAAGATTTAAAAAGAAATAAAGTGATATGGGACGGTGGTTGGTTTTTAAATACTTTTACTTTAAGGAGACTTGAGAAAATAAAAGAAAACGAAAAGTCATTTAGATTTAGAGTAACAGAAACAATTTTGAGGTTTGAGAAGTTCAGATTAGTTAGTAAAGAAACAAGAAGATATGAAACAACAATTAAAACAGACAAAATTTTATTCTCAAAGATACCATGCTTCACAAAAAAGGAAGAGGCAGTTAAATATTTTGTGGAAAGGCTTATTGATACTTTAGAAGATGCAAAGTTAAAGGTCAAGAATTATCCTGTTTTAATTAATGATTTCAAACTTGTATTCAAGGATGCGATTAAAGAGGCTGGGAAGGATGAAAAACAAAAATGAAATGCCTATAATTGATGTTGACAAAGAATGTCATTCAATCTTTATAATTCTTGAGAAGAGCAAAATAAAAGAATCTGAATCTTACGATATTAGTGGTATATGGCTGATTGTAGATAGAGATAAAAAAGGAAGGGTAGTTGCTCTGGAGATATTATATTGAGGTGAGAAAATGAATAAATGTAAAAGATTGAACAGATGGGCTTACGAATCAGAATACAAACCACACTCTAACATGGCAGAATACAACGAATGGCTCTTTAACTTTTCTTTGCTTTTATCAATCACGAGAGGAATAGGCTAAAGGGTTATTATACCACTTCCTTTACCTTTTCTTTACTTTTATCAATCACAATAACATTAGTTCCAACAGGAAAAACTTCCTTAATTCCTTCTGCTGTGATTTCCGTTAAGGCTACTCTTTCTGGTATGGTAAAAATAGTAAATTTATCACTTTCTATTAACAATTTTTTATCCTTACAAAAAAGGTATAACCTTTTTTTCCCGTTACTTTCTGAAAGCATAACATCTTCATATTTACAACCACTCAGAAATTCTCTTAATTTATTTGTTTCTGGTAATATTCTTTCCATAAAAAAAAATTATATTTATAATTATAAATATTTGTGTATTACACATTATTAAAGATAAGATGAAATCATGACCCAAAAAATCAAAATCACAATCGAAATACCTCGGGCTTTATGTCCGAGATGCGAGAAAGAACGAATCAAAGAACTGAAGTGGATGCTGAAAAAACACATCAAAGAAAAAATCAAAGAATGGCAGGAACAACTCGAAAAATTGGACGATTAGTTATAACATGAAACGAAAAACCTACTGCGAAACCCACAAAACTGTTATAACGAAAGACGAATGCATACGAAAAAACGGTCACAAGTGCAGATGGTTCAATCTATGTTGGTAAATCAGAACACTTACTTTTTAAAAAATTATATAACCTGTGAAGTAAGTCTTTGCGTTTTATCAATAATTCATATTCTTTTTTATAATCTCTTGGTTCTAATGCAGAACCTCTATGACCGAGTTCTATATGTTTTTTTGTTCTTTCAATTTGTTTGTTAGTTTCGTTTATAATACAAGCATACATCTCATCGAGTAAATGTTCACAAGTTCTTTTTCTCAGTTCCATTAAATCACCTAACTAAAAGTAAAGAAAAAAGGGAAGGTTTCTGGGTTGGAGTCTCTGGCACTCACTTGCCTCGCTTAAATGAACATGTCCACTATTAACAAAAGAACTCCTGCACCAACGACTGTCCCGACTATCGGAGCGGCTAATAGTGGCACTTGAGTTGCAACTTGGTTGGTCGCATTAAGCAGAGGCAGTATAAGATTCGCTGTAATCACTACACCTACTATACCACCAACAAACGTCTTAACGTAACTCTTCATTTCGACTGCCATTTGCATCACCTAATTAAACATACAAAATTCACCAATAAAAAGTAGTTACTAATTACAAATACAAAACATTTCAAAAATCTTTAAATACTATTTAACACAAATTAAAAATATGGATTTAGTCCTGTCAAGAAAGATAATAGATTTCGTGAAGATTCTTAACAACAAAAACAACGGTGCAACCAAAGACGACTTCAAAGGATACCCTTTGCTGTCGTATTATGCTATCTCTAAATACCTTCGTGAAAACAATCTAATAAAATGCGTCGGAATTAACGACAGAAACCAAAAGATATGGGCATTAACTGACAAGGGAAAAAGATTCACGGAACTTGTTTTAGAGATAGAGAAGGTGCTTAACAATGGACAAGGCAATAATACTTAACACGGACTTCACGGGCGAAGAGAGAAGAATAAACGTAAAAGACGGAATGGTTAAGATAGACGACAAAACCTTTCTCGTTGACAAGGCAAAACCAATTCGTGTGAAGGGAAGGTTCGGTAAAGAATACAACCTATACATACTCAAGTGGAACAAAATAATACCGATGACATTCAAGGTAAAAGAAACGGTCATAGAGGACAAAAACTACATAGAACTCGAACCAAACCAAACTATAAAATACGAGTTAGAACCTGTGGACATAAACTTCAAATCACCAGAAGAAATGAAAGAACTACCTCAACTGCTAACCCTAATTCACGACATGCATTGGCTGAAAGGTCTTGGAAAATACCCAGCCAAATCTTCTGAAAAGAAAAAGGAAAGAAAACTTACCAGACTTCACCTGTTCCTTATATTTCTCGGTATATCAGCCATAGCCAACTTCCTATACTTTTACGTCCTGACGTGATAGCATGGAAAGAAGCGAAGCCTCGATGGATAAGAGAGATGTTTTTGGAACAGAGGAAGCATTAGCAAGAATATCTCTTGAACTGCTTGAACCAGATGACAGAAAACTATACACGGTAACAGACGTAACACCAAAAGAGGTCTTTATCATACCTTTAATGAAAACCATATCCGAGATATACGGTTCAAAAATGGTTAACGAATTTATAGAAAAATTCCTATTATTAAGAATATCTAAGTTAAGGGCTGGAAGAACCGAGTTTGTCATCATAACATCTGGAATAAGAGAGTTCGCAGAGATAAAAAAGAAAGGTGGCAAACTCGGAGATATATTTCCAACCCTGTCATGAGGTGATATCATGACCGAAGAAAAGTCCAAGATGGAAGAGATAGAAGAGATGTATGGATACGAAAAACCACCAGAGGAAGAAGAGGAAAAAAGTCTTGCAGAAAAGTTAGCAGATTTGGTTAAGCAAAAAAGAGAAACAATGTTCGGAAAGTTGAAACAAACCACGTGATTGATATGAGGTTTGAGATAGAAGGAGATGCGAATTCGATACTCGAAGCGTTAAAGATTTTCAAAGAGGAAGGTGAAAAGGAATACAAAATACAACTCGAAAAGGCAAAAAAGATGACAGAAAAACTCGGATATGTTTCTCCAATACAGGCACAGATTCCTTTGCCAGACGTCTTTCCGTTCTTTTACAGAAAGGAAGGCGATAAGGTCATAGTCGAAATACCTTCATTCATGCCAAAACAACTACAAAAGGCGTTCAAGCTAATGAGAAAGCACAAAAAAATGGAAAAAAACCTTCAAAAATTTCTTAACGAGATGGGAGTTAAAGCAAAGGTAAAATACGTGGACGATTAGTATGGTTCTGTTCGGGATATGCGGTGAGCTTGGAAGCGGAAAAACGCTCAGCTTGACCTATCTAACCTTCAGGAATTGGTTTTACAGAAAGATGAAGGTGTTCAGCAACTATCACCTGTTCGGGATACCTTACTACTACATAGAATACGTATCGCAATTCAATTACATGAAAGATGGAGTAGCATGTATGGACGAGTTGTGGAGAGTGTGCGATGCGAGAATGTCGAGAACAACCAAAAACCAATTCACGGCTGACATACTCGCAAGGAGCAGAAAAAGACATTTAACATACCTTTTTACAGCACAGGTATTGGACACGGTAGATGGAAGGATAAGAAAGGTTCAGGACTTCACGGCAATTCCTGTTTTGAACAGATTAGAGACCGTGTGCAGATTGGCTATATTCAGAACAGGGTATCCGAAGGCAAAGAACCTTATGAAAACCGTATACTTCTACACACAAGACCATCCGATATACATAGGAGAATACGGTGCGAGAATACTCAATTTTATGAGAATGTATGATACAGACGAGGAAGTAGATATGGAAGATGACTCAAAAAATCCCGTTGCCAAGCCACCGAGACTGATATTCCAACCAAACTATAACCCAGCACACGGATACGAATGCGACTGTGAAGAGTGCGGAACTAAATACTTCGAGAGATGGGAAGACGCAGACAAATACGCAGAGGAGTATTGGAAGAATAAGATAGACGAATACCTGAAAAGCTTATCAAAGGAGCAATAGCATGGGATACCTGCTTAACAAATACGTTAAGAGCAAGGAAAGGAGAGAATTGATACTGATGATACTCGACATAATTCTAATAATCATATTCATCTGGTTTGCGTTGAACTGCCGACACGAGTGGGAAGCTGGTTACAACTACTGCAAACAGATTGCGTGTCGGATATGTGCTAATATGACTCATATAGTTCCCGTTCCTGTGGAAATATGAACGAAAAAACCGTGTTCATATTGGGATTTATGATTTTGGTTATTCTTATGTCTATGTCTTTCTCCAAAGGTTTGTGGGCTGTTGATATTGCATACAACGGATGCGTTTTAAACAAGCAAGTAGATATTGGCTTTGGAATCAAACAGTCGATGACCATGAACGAGCTTCACACCTACGGGCTATCTGTTCTTGTGTTGTCTTTCATATTATCAACGACATCGTCCTTGCTTATAGGATATATGCTATCTTGTGTAATACACAACAATTTAAATCGAAAGGTGAAAAAACAATTATGAAATGGACAAACTTACTTATACCTATAGTTCTGATTTTGTTATCTGGATTAGCTTACGCTCAAGAAGAATACGTGAACGGATGGCAAGTTCCTATAGGAATAATCGGTTCGGATTACTACTCTCCTAAAGTAGCATGTGATTCAAATCACGACAACTGCATAATGCTCACTTACGACAACATAGCAGTAGGCAGAGGAGTTTCTGCCTACGTATCTGGAGATAGTTTCAAAACAATTTCAAAAAGTTTCGTTTTAGCATATATAGATTACACGGCAGAGTCAAACCTGCTATCATACGGAACAAACTATTCATTGCCTTACGATGTCTATTACGATTCAACACAGAACATATTTTACCTGACTAACTACAGAACATCATACAAATACGACCTAAACACTCTAACAACTTTATGTTCGGTAAATACAGATACAATCTTTCTCGGTTACGACTCGTCAGGAAACATATTGGGTTTGCAGTTTCCATACGGAGCTGGGACTATATACTTGAGGGCATTCGACCCTGACAACTGCTCTGTCATTCATGACTACGGTTCAATAGGTTCAACTACAGCATACTGCACTTCTGCACCATGCACACAGCATTACATAGAGGCGAGAGGTTTTGTTACCGAAAAGGCAGGAACTGTTAGATACAAATTGTTCGTAAGAACGAGAACTAATCTTGCTGGTTGGGTATCAACCCTAACCTTCACATCTCTCGGCTCTTTCCCAACAACCGATTATCAAGGAATTCACTACTACGACGGTTATAACATGATTGTATACAGGCACAACGATTCGGCAAACATAACCAACGGCATATATCTAACAACGACATCAGACCTAACGACATACTCATCTCTTTCGCTATACTATCCCTTTAACGCATCGGCAAACGAGACGATACCAATGACAGATGCTTATTTCTCAGGAAACAAGAAAACATGGGTATTCGAAAGGAGAGGAACTAACGAAGGAATATACGCATACGAAAAGCAATACAGAACATTCAACCTATTCATATACAAATACAACCAGACATCAGAAACATACGACCCAGAGCAGGTTTCTGTAACTTTGCAATGTGGAAACGAAACATCGTCTGGCTACGGCAGTTTCGTATCTCTATATACATCATGCACATCAGGAATAAACATAACCCTTCAATCACTTAACGTAGTTCCTTCATACTATAAAATAGAAAACCTATCATCGCTCTGTCTGACAACATATATATACGTAACCTATCTATCTGATTCAGACGTTCAGTTCACAGTAATTGATGGTTTAACATCAAATCCAATAAGTAACGCACAGGTATATCTCGACAGCGATTCATGTTCAACATCATCTTTAGGAAGGTGTATTATAACAACAAATCCAATTCAAAATCCGTATCTTTCTTTAAATCAAACGGGAACATGCTCTTACTCTGTTACAACAAAAGGAAGTCCAAAAGAATTCTTGTTAAAAATAGAAAAAAGTGGTTATGTTAACCTAACAGAAACAGGTCTAACATTAGTTAAGTTCGATGCGTTAGGAAATCCTATATACACGACAAAAATTAACAGAAAATTAGAACCGTTAGCAACAAGGGTAAAGATACACCTTAAAACCTTAGACGACGTGGAGATATTCCCGAAAAACGCAATACTATACCTAAACGGTTCTGACAACATAACTTGGTTTAGAAAAGGAGTATTCTATAACATATCATTAACCAAGAAAGTAAATGAATTCCCAGCATATCTATTCTTCGACGACAACAGAACATCATTCACTCTAACAATGAATCTAAGCTATGCAGGAAAATTATACAACGACACGATGACGGTTTACAAGGATGTTCTGACGGAACACGATTTCATATTGCCATTCACATCGTCAGAGATTCCATGCGTTGACATGAGCGACTGCGAATCGAGTTTCTGTGCGTTTAACAATTATTATAAACTAACATCATGCGATGGAATATGCAGATACACGGTAGAAGAATGTCCAATATACTGCGACGACGAAAAAGGATGCTACGATGTATCAACGGGTTACGAGTGCGTTAAGGACAGGGACTGCAACTCAACATGCATAGACCCATACACGATGTTAGTAGGTCTGTGCGGTTCTGATGGTTACTGCATAGGCAAGATAAGAGAGTGCGAAACATACTGCAACGAAACCGAAGGGTTCTGCGAGGAATTGAGAAACTGTGAATACGGAACTTCTATGCTATTCAAGTTAGGAGAATGGGAATTCACATACACCTGCGATAAAGAAAATGCTGGTCAAAAAGTTTGTATAGTAGGAACAGGTCATGGCATACAGGTCGCTTCGCTACCAGATGTTATTATTCCAAAGGAATGGGGCTACTCATACAACCAAACCACAGGACTCTACGAATTCTACGACATAGCCTTATACTGCGACAAGAACTGCACCATACACTACGAGATATGCCCATCTGGTTGTTCGGAAGGAGAATGTCTTGCTAAGAAGTGGGGATTCGAGGATTGGATATACGCAGTAACACCTTATTGGTTGTTGTGGGTATGGAATCCGACAATACTTTGGACATTCTTCTCAATAGCAGTTGGTATAGGTTCTGTATACTATTTGGGTAGAGGATTGAGCATAAACGAGATGCCATGGCAGTTAGGAATTGCCGTTATGTTCATGTTTTTCGTTGTTGGTCTGATAACGGGATTCGTAGAACCGATAATAGGTCTGATGATATTGATAGGTCTTGGTATATTATTAGCGAGGGAGATTACAAAACACGGGTGATTTGATGAAAGGTGCTGGTAATTTGCAGACTTTTTATTACTTGGTAACCTTGCAGATTATACTAATCATACTGATAGGAATGTATTCTTCATACCTCGTTGGTGTGAACTGTCCTTCCTTCGAGGCGTTCAAGATGCAATACAACGTTTCGAGCCAAGCAGACGCTCTGTCTTCGATATGGTATACAATCAACATTATAACATCTGGTTGCACGGGAATTCCTTGGTGGATATACATAATAATCTTCCTTCCAATATTAATAGCAATACTGATATACATCTTGCCGAATTGGTTAGCAGGTGGTGGATGATGAAAAAGAAGAAGTGCAACGTTAAAGAAAGGTTGGATGTGATAATAGACATACTCAAAGAGATGATTGAAATACAAAAAGAACAGACAAAAATAATAATGAAATGGATGGATTTGGACAAAAAAAGCCACAAAACCGAGCAAGAACTATTAGAAAACATGCTCGAAAGAGGAGAGGAGCTATGAACAAGATGCTGGTATCGTTCGCCATAATGGGAATCATGGTTTTGCTAATGCTATCTTTCGTCATGTCGGTAAAAGGTCAGGTGATAACGCCTTACCAAGACCCTGTATTGTGCAAACCAGAATTCTGCAAGGATTCAATACACTATTTCAAGTGCGAATACGACAAGCTAACAAGTAGATGTGTATGCAAAGAAGAGAAATGCCTATACGGTTGCGATGATAACGGAATATCGTGTCGTGATATGCCTGTAGAACCACTACAGGAATTGCCAGAGAACGATACTCTTGCAAGAAAGATACAGTATGACCTGACAAGAAAAATCTACCAAAACCAGAGATACAGCATAGACCTTCTCGGAACTGAATATTACTATGCGGGACAACCAGCAAAGATTATGATTCAGTTAAAGGACGGCACAACTCCAATAAACAACGCAACTTGCTTCGTTACCGTATACTATCCAAACATGACGAAGTGGTTAGACAACGAAAGCATGATTAACTTGGAAGATGCTGGAGTTTTCTTTATAGATGTCACTATTCCAGACGTTGAAGGGAACTACATGATTTCGATATTCTGCATCTCTCCATCACTTACATACAACTACACGTGCTGGAACAGAACATACGACGGATTCGAGTCAGGAGATTTTTCAGGTGGATATGGATGGGCTGATGCATGGTATACGGATGTAGATGTAACAATAACCTCTTCTGACAATCCATACAACGGTTCTTACCACATGAGACTGATAAAAGGTCAAGGATTCGTTAAAAGACCTGTCAACAACCTTTACGAGACAGACCCAGACCAAACTTACGTTGGGTTCTGGGCTAAAGCAAATTCATTCGAGTCAGGAGAGGAAGCATACTTCTACTTCTGGGATGGTAGTTATCACTTGCTACAAACATGGACAACAGATAACGCTGACAACATATACCACTACTATCAGTTCAACCTGTCAGAATACAAATTAGGCAATAACATGGTTGGCATAGAAGCACATATGGGCGGTGGAGATGATTATCTATACATAGATGATATAGTCATTCATTCATGCGAGAAAAACTACTACTATTCAGAACAGGAGCAGTATCAAGAAATTCGAGGTGGTGGAGATATTCACGTCACCAACTTACCTGAAAAGATATGGGAATACTTCGCAACAATGCCAGAGCCAAGACTTGTAAGCAACCACGACGTTTGTGCAGATAATATGACTTTAGTAAAAGAGCTTCGATACGAAATATGCATAGACAACAAGTGCAGAATAATAACAAGAAACGAAACCATACCTTGCGATTACGGTTGTTATAACAACAGATGCCTACCAGACCCAGCAACCAAATATCTTTACGGCATAATAATATCTGGAGTGATAGGTCTTATAATCTATCTAATCTGGAGATTCGGAGTGAGAGAATGAGCCTTTTAGAAAACGAAGGATGGAGACCTGTGATGTTCGTAGTTGTGATAGTCATGATTATTTTTCTTATCTATTTCGTTAACTCAATATCGTATCTTTTAACACAGGATATGCTTTATTTAATTTATCTTCTTATTTTCATGATGCTTATAACATCCTTGCTTATTTTATACTGATGTAATACAAAAGCATTTAACTACACAGTAAAACAATAAAACATGAACAAGAAACTTCTTGGCATATTATTTCTATCAGTTTTTTTAATATTTGTTATAACAACATCTCAATCAAAAACAGAAAGGTTTGTAGTGTTTTTTAATGAAAGTTTAGATGATGTATATAGCGATTTCATAACAAAAGCAAATGAGTTTGGTGCTAAAATATACGGTAAGTCTAACCTATTTAATGCTGTGTTTATAGAATGCAACGAATTATCAGTAAACGAACTAAAAAAGCTAAGATATGTAAAAAATATATTGATAGACGAAAAATCAACACAACTTCAATACTCATATCAAAACACAACACTAAACGCAACCTATTTTCATAATCTAAACATAACAGGAAATGGAACTATAGTTGCTGTAATAGATTCTTCTGGAATAAATTTCACTTACAGTATATTTGGCAGTTGCACAAATGAAAGTTTTCTAAACGGTAGTTGTGATAAGGTAAAATACGGTTGGGATTTTGTAACAGACAGACCAATACCAGAACCAATAAACGACCACGCAACAAATATAGGTAAGATAATACTTGATTTTGCACCAGATACTGTATTGTATACTTATAGAACAGAGTATCTTTCTCAAGATTTACTCGCCTTTGAGAATGCAACTAAAAATGGAGTAGATGTAATAAGTTTTAGTATGGGTATGAATAAATATCAGTTTTATAGTGATTATATAAAACCAATACTTGATAACAACACAGTTTTTGTTGCATCTGCTGGTAATAATTTTAACGAAGAGACAGTAGAAGAACCAGCAAACACACCATCGGCAATAGCGGTTGGTTCTTGTGATAATTCATTATCATACATATCATCATTCTCATCAAAGGGATATGTTATAGATAATTCAACGGGAGAATATTTTGTAGTAAAACCAGATTTGGTTGCTATAGGTCAAGATATAGACATAGAACTTGATGGTGATAAAAAAACAATACAAGGAACAAGTTTTTCAACACCAATGGTAGCTGGTTTGATAGCTTTATTAAGAAGTGCAAGACCAAACCTAACAGCATGGGATGTTAGGAGCATAATAATAACAACAGCAAACGATATTGGTTACAGACCAAATTATCAGGGTAGTGGTGTTGTTGATATAGTTTCTGCTATTAATTCTTATCTTGTTATAACACCAACAAGTTTTATAACTCATATATATAACCAAGAAAATATAACAAAAAACTTAACAATAAAGAACATAGCAAACCACACAATAACAATAAATAGTTCTTTCAAGAACGATTTTACAGGTGGTTTCAGATTTTATATCGATAATTATGAAGTCATAGAGCCAAATTCAACAATAAACTTAACAATAACAGTAGAACCAACATTTTATTCTGACTGCAATTTTACAGAAAACTATATAATAATAAACGATAGTGATGGAATAGAATATAGAATACCGTTCGTTATATTTTTTGATACAGATTACTGTGTAAAAGATACAACATATGTTTATAACGACAAGACATTTAAAAGGTTGACCGTATACAGAATAGATGAAGATAACGATGGTGTGATAAGGATAGTCAACCAAGCAAAACTTGACTGTAACGGAACAACAATAATAGGAAACGGTAGCGGTATAGGTATTTATATAGATTCATCTGGAGTAGAACTAATAAATTGTAGTGTATACAATTTCAGCATAGATATTTATTCTAACTTTGATTTTGATGGTAATTATCTAAATGCATCGAAAGTTAAAATAAACGGTAGTGACACATATAACTACACTACATCTGATATATTCTATAGCAACTTTGACTATATAGAATCTAACAACATAAACACGAGTTTACTAAACTGTAATGTATCGAATCTTAGTGTTATAACAGATTCATACGGAGAAGGTAATATAAAGAAATCTTGGTCTGTTTTTATCTATACCAATGTCAATAATTTTGTTATAACAATAAACTCGACATATGATAATTTCTATCAAGAAGTTAGTGGTTATTATACATCTTTTGACCTTACAGAAATTATGAAATACCAAACAAAAACGTTATATTATAACCCATATAAGATAACCATAAAATCAAGTGGATTCTTTGATGTTTATGACGAATTTAACGTAACAGATATAACAACAAGGACTTATAACCTAATACCAACAACACCGATATTTTTTATACAACTTGGTATTTTGATAGCGATATTCTTCTTTTCAGTAAATTATATGAAATATGTTAAATCGTAATACAAAACAATTTATATTATTAATACAATAAAACTATGTATGAATAAGAATTCGGTTTTGTTAGGATTGACGTTTCTATTTTTGTTAATCGGTAATGTTCAGGCTACAGATGTAACATCATGCCAAGTCATAAACACATCAGGAGAATACTATCTCCAGAACGACATAGTCACGAATCAGACAATGTGTTTCTATTTCAATGCAAGTGATGTCTTGTTTGACTGTCAATGGCATACCATAACAAACTACGTTTACGAAAGTTCGTTCGCTTCTATAAGCGAAAACATAACCAACATAACCATACAGAACTGCATAATAAAGGACAGTTACTTTAACGCATCAAACATAAACTTTCAGGACAACTACTACGTTAACGAGACTATAACCTTGAGGAACATAGAATATGAATTCAGTAACAGTTCGGTTACATGTGATGCGTGTGCTACAAGAATAAATTTATGGTGTATTAACAACGTAAATCTTGAAAACATAACGGTAAAATACACTACACAATCGGAAGTCCAGCATCCAAACATAATTTATGTTGGATGCCCTCATGATGAGGTTACAGCATCACTAAACGACATATACCTAACCCTGAACTCTAAACAGACCCTGTCAGACTTCACAGCAGTAAATGTAAATGCAAAGGAAATCTATGCCAACAACCTTTACGCTAATGTCAACTCTACATGGTCTGGCTCACACAGAGTAACTGCATATTCTCTCACTAACGCTCAATATCTCGAATTAACAGGAGCGAGAGGAGACTTCGATTCGTGCTACAGGTTCTCGAACTTCTTGAGTATAGGCAACGTAACAAACGCAACACTCCAAAACCTTGAACTATACGGTTCTGGTAACGACTGCGGTAGAATGCTTTTAGGATACTATAACTATCAGGACAACATCACAGTAAGCAATGTCACGTGCCAAAATGCCTACAGGTGTCTAATGGTTAGCAACGGAAATTCAGGACAGAGCATAATAGAATACGTTAAATCTTCAGGCATGTCAGGGTATGATATAGGTATATCTGGAAACAACACCATCCTAAGACACTCAATCTTGAATTCAACCCTTCCTTTATCTATGAGTGACTATGACCCGTTAAACATACATCCACAAGACAACCTCATATACGACAACTACTTCCTCAACGGAATCAATGCATCATACATATCACATCAAAACTATTGGAACACGACCTTACAGGCAGGAACAAGCATAATAGGAACACCATACATAGGCGGTAACTTCTACGGTGACTATTCAGGATGCGACTCCAACGGAGACGGTATAGGAGAAACTCCATACACAATAGACTCTCAAAACATAGACTACCTACCTTTAACTCTAACAATATGCATAACACCACCAGAACTAACATTCGTTGAACCCACTCCAGCAAACGGAACAAAAACTAATGTTAATTCCATTACAGTAAACGTTAGTGCAAATGAAAACCTATCAAGTTGTTTGCTTGATTGGTATAACGGAACATGGCAGAATATAACTATGACCATTAATGGCAACTACTGTTATAAAACTATGAGTGATTTGAGCGACGGGACTTATCAGTTCAGAGTGTATGCTACAGATAATTTAGGTAATTTAAATGTTACTGAAACGAGAGAAGTAACCATAGATACCACACCACCTGAACTAACCTTTGTATACCCAACACCAGCAAACGCTTCAAACATAACAGATAATTGGATTTATGTAAACGTATCAGCAAATGAAGACCTATCAACCTGTTATCTCGATTGGTATAATGGCAGTTGGCAGAACGTTAGTATGACGATTAATGGTAACTACTGTTATAAGAATATGACAGATTTAAGCACAGGAACGTATCAGTTTAGAGTGTATGCTACAGACGATTTAGGCAACATGAATGTAACCGAAACGAGAGAAGTAAGTGTTATACAAGTTGTTACAGAGCAAAAACCACTACAACTCCTGCCAGAGCCATACAACTTCGTAGCACCGATAATAGTAGGTGCTGGTATGCTGTTAATACTAACAGAATTCATGCTATCAGCATCAGGATTAGGAAAGAACACCATACAGATATTCATACTACTGTTGATTCTCATGTATCTGATTTCCATTCTTGTTTGAGAACATCTCGTTAAACCTCTCACGCATCCTCTGAAAGTTAAACTCTCCTGTAAAATATGACATGAAAAAATAATTCAGTATCATTCTCATCAAGTCAGATATGTCCATGTTCATCTGATTGGCAAATTCCTTGACGAACTGCTTCATCTCTGGCTTAACCCTGAATATTATCTTCTCGGTTCTTTCCTTTATGGCAGGTTCTTCTATCCTTTCCATGTTAAAAATTTGTAATACACAAATATAAATAATACCTTTTTCTTAAAGTTCAATATAAAATAAAAAGAGGTGATGTAATGGCTGGTATAAGAGTTAGTGAAATAGGAAGAGCAATTTTGTATAAGTCAGTTCCTTGGGCAAAGTCACCAACATCTCTAAAGAGAGAGAGCTTCCCGAAGGGTTCAGTTCCACCTCATTTAAGGGACTATCTTTTCAAGAAAGGTGGAATTCCAGCACAATGCGCAAAGGAGACAGAGGGTCTCAGAGGTTCTGCGAGAGTAGAAGCAATGAACGCTTGTGTGTCAAGACTCGCTGGTAAGAAACTCAGAAGGGCAGGAGTTTAAGCCCTCTCTTTTTATACTTTTAAGGAGAGGGTAGTATGGGTATAGTGATAAAGCCAGAGATAGCGTTTAGAGTGTGTCACGGTTACAAGTTAGGCGATGAACTAATACTATGGAGTGATGGTGTAGTAGGAACTTTAACAGACGAGCAGGAAAAGTTATGTCAATCTATAATCATACACAGGAACATACCAGAAAAGTTAAAGAAAAGGCTATTCTCATTCAAAGAAGTAGCTAAGGAATGTTCTAAAGAGGTTGAAAAGTATCCAAAAGGAGAGCGACTAATACCTTATTTGAAGTGTATGGAAAAGAAGTTAGAGGAAGTTATATGAGCAAGAAAAAGAGCGTTTTTGAATTGGAATGCTTATGCGAAGATGTAGAAGATAGAAGAAGTTGCGTGTGTTCTGTCAAAGAAATGTTAGATGAATATATAATAAACCAATACTTTTTACTGCCTGTAAGAGAAGTTTCTATAAAAAAGCTTGTGGTTTAGCTCACAACTTTTGCAACTTCTTTTTAGCCAACTCCTCTATTCTTAGCTCGTCTAACCTCTTCCTTATCTCTCTCTGCTTGTCCAACAATTCTTGTGCTATAGCCCTTAATCTCGGATTGTCTTTCGTTGCCGTGACAAAATCCTCTAAGTGATGTTCTATCCTGTTTGCGTGTTTTGTTCCACACTCTAAGCAATAGCCAATGTTCATATATGTTTCCTCTCCCATCACACCACCTGTAACTTGTCGTAACCCTTTTGCTTCAAAGACACGGCGAGGTTGTGTATGGCAGTTTTTTCACAATCGCTCAAAGAATCAAACGGAACACCATACACAGCAATAGAGAGGACATCTCTAAACCTTATGGGTTCTTCATACATAAAACCACCTGTATTACACAACTTTTTATATTAGGTTTGATTATTTATAAATATAACCGTTGAAGTGAAAAAAAATCTACATGCTGGTAGGTGGGGCGTCACGCCTACCAGCAACCCTCGAGGGTGATAATATGGACGATAATGTAAAGAAATTCAAGCAAATTCTTGACGAATGTGTAGAAAAATCTCTAAAAGCTATGGAACTCGAAGAAAGCAAGAAAGAATCCTTACTTAAAAAGTTCAAGAAGGTGTTAGGATGACGAGCTTAGAATCCGTTATAACAAACCTGAGAAAAAGCCAAGAAGATATAAGAAGACTTAAAGAAAAATACCCAGAAGTTACGGTTAGTTTAAACGTGATATTGAAAGAACAAAAAAGAATAATAGACATGCTCGAAAAACTTAAAGACGAATTACATGCTTACGGTGTTAAAGAGGTGATATGATGGAAGAGATTTGTATGCCTAAAGAAAAGTATGAAGAACTCGAAAAAAGAGCCAAGTTATTGGAACAGAGACTGAAGGAACTCGAAATAGAAAAGCAACTGCTTGAAAAGGAAAAGGAATTCAGAAAGTTATACGAAGAAGTCCATCCATCAAAATTCAAAGAGATTCTTACCGAATTAAAGGAGTTTGCTGAAGAATTCAAACCACTCGTTAAAGAATTCATAGAGTGGAGAAGGGAAAAGAAGAGAGAGCTGATGGAAACCGTGTGATTGTATGCTCGAATACAAACAAGACCTGTTCGGCGAGAAAACGCCAGAAATAAGGAGATTAATAGAGGATTTGGTAGATAGAGCTGGAGATGTTGTGTCCAACACGTTCATTCCTCTTATCCTGTTCGATAGATACGAAACTATGAAACATTTGGAACAAATGAAAAAGGACATAAACGAATTGGAGAGATTGATATGAATCCAATAGTAAAATTCCTAACATTGATGATAATAGTAGCCATGATAGTATACCTGATACCAACAACGGCAAATCTTATAGTATCGTCAAACCCAGAAGGTGCTTTGACCTTCCTGATAGTCTTAGCAATATTCGTGATATTCGTGCCTATAAGCATACTAAGGAGATAGCATGGTGGAGATATACCCAACATCGATGTTTTACAGACATCCTTACGCCGAAGAACAAGAATTAATAAGAAAAATGACTAAAGATATATACGCCATAGCAGTAGCCTTTGACCCAGCAACGATTAACTACCCACAATTAAGATTGATTGTAGAAAAGGCAAAACCAGAAAAACGAATCGAAATAATAAGAAACAAGGTAAAGGATGTTAAAACTTTGCTTGAAGAGATAGGTGTTTGATATGACAATACCAGAATTAAGACAGACCTTGAAATCCCAAGAAGAGATACTTAGAAGATTGGCTGATTTGCTTAGAGAAGCCAGAACACAAGGTAGGTTTAAAGAGTATGAATTCTATGACACATGGAAAAAAGCCGAATCTATAATGGATGATATCTGGAGAGCATACATGCATTTAGGAATTAAGGAAAAAGAGTTAAAAGAGGTGGTTTAAATGTATGAAAAATCAATATGTTCAAGTTTAGGTAAAGTAGAAAAAAACGGAAAATGTAAAGAAACAAATAATTGGATTATACATAACAAAACATATATATTTGGTGGTGGAAATGTTTGGCAACCATTATGTAATAAAACAAGAAGGGAAATACTTAAGGATGTTGTAACAAAACCAGATGAGTTTCTTCTTGGTGGAAAATGTTTTGGAAGACATATTGGAAAAGTATATTTTGATGAATGTTCAGCATATTTGAAAAAAGGTGTTGCATTTGTTGAAAATAAAGATACTTTAAGAATAGGTATTGGTCATGGTGGTTTGTTTGGGGGACTCGATAAGGAAATGATATATTATCCTGTGCCAGAACAAATATGTAAACAGGCAGAAAAACTTGATAGAAAAAGACAAGAACTTGATTCTTGGGAACTTGGTAAGAAGATACCAAAAGACATTAATATACCTGTTGATATAAAGAAAAAAATAGAAGAATGTAGAAAATGGAGAAAACAAATAACAGAAAAAGATAACAAAATACGGAAAGAATTAGAAAATTGTATAGATACTGACAATCTTTCACCAACATCAATTTCAGCATTAGTAAAAAAATGTAATCTATCTGTCTTTGATACATCTGATAACATAGATGTTCTCATACAAAAAGGTATAACAGACAGACAAACAATTGAAGATGAATTGAAATATTGGGGAGAAAAAATTAGTGATATAAAGAAAGTATATCATAACACAGAAACACCATTTATATTGGAAATGAAAGATGGTAAAATGATTGTAGTTGCACCAAAAATTAGTAAAAAATCTGAAAAATGTTATAAATATGAAACATATATAAGAAACAAATTAAATGAAGAAGCCAAAATAATTAATGGTAAAATAAGAGATTTGTTAAATAAAGTAATATAATATTCTAAACGGTTTTTGGAAATTATGTGTTCGATTATGCATTTAATAAGTGGAAAAATCTTAAAAACACAGTTTAAACCGTGTTTTTGACCATAAAAATACCCATTTACCCTATCCTAAATGGTTAAAAATAGCCCTAAAAACATGGTTTAAAAAAAGAAAAAAAAGGTAAGATGTGTTGGTTTATGCAAAAACTATATAGAATTTGTTACCTCTCTTGACACACTCAAAGCCATACTTCTCACATATCTGTCTTACTAATTTTCTGTAGTAATCAGATGTTCCTAATCCTAACATTTTCATTACTGTAGACACTTTTATTTCTCTCTTACCGTTATTATACTGTTGCCTTATAGTCTCTTCTAATAACTTTGTTACTGTGTTTCTGCCTCTGTAGATTCTTTTCTTTACTGTTCTTTTTACTGCCTTTTCCTTTGTTTTTCTGTCTATTCTGTCTATGTTGTATCCTAAAAGATACATCACTTCTTGTTTTGTATAGCCCATGTCATGTAGTTTTAAGATGTTTTCAAAGATTTCTTTTATATCTTCTTTGTTCATAGAATCACCTCATTTTTTTGACTATTAATAATATTCATAAAAACCGTTCCAAAATCTTGATTTTTTATAATGTTTATAGTGTGTATACTCTCTTACTTTTATATTATCAATATCTTTTATCACTATGTTGTTGTTATATACTATTTCTATCTCTGCACTAACTCTTAATTTCACATCATCTTTTATTTTTATATTAACATTACATAAAACGAATTCGTTATCACAAAATAGCAAAGATATATCAAAGTTACTATTTATATATTCTTCATCATTCAAAGAGAATGACCTCATTCCGTTTGGATGTTTATGTATTATTACATTATATCCTTGTCTCTTATATTTTATCAATTCTTCGTCATAATCTACGCTACTGTGTGTAACGGTTTGTTTTGGAATAACATAATCATCAGTTAAAACTATATCACCATCATCATTTTCATAAGCCTTTACAAGTATACTGAATTCATTATTTTTCACTTTTTCACTTATTTTTTTACATATCAAAACGAGTTCGAAAGGAATTTTTACCTTTATGTTATCAATAAATTTTATGCCAGAATCCCAGATTTCATTATTATTTTTGTTGTTCTCTATATATACATTATTATTTCTGTTACTATAACAGCATACTATTCTTTTATCCATTCTATCACCTTTTTTATATTAAAAGTTTTTACTATTTCATCATCAATTTTGACATCATCACAACACAAATAAAGTGTTATAACATTAGCCAGAAATTGTGGTGGAATAAGCCATGACGGTGTTATTCTATATCTTATTTGTTCATCATCATTCCAAATCTCAATTGTATTTAAGTGTTTGTTTATGTGTATAGTTACATTAAAACCATCATATCCAGCCGTGATTAATCCAGCCTTTTTTTCTTGTGTTTTTGTGAATTTTATTTTTCTGTCAGCACAATTAACAATAACTTTGCATGAATTAACAATATTTTTTTCAAAATCATTCAAATTTTCAAAAAATTTGTTGATACATATTGTTTCTATATCTTGTCTTCTCTCAAGAATAAGCCTTTCCACTGCGAATACTTTATAATCACCTATATCACTTATTTTAAATAATGTTCTATTTAGATTATGTTCTTCGATTTTATCAGCATCAATCAAAACTATTTTTTTAACAGTTCCTGTCAAAGCAAGATTTAACGCTACCCAAGACCCAACGCCACCCAAACCTATTACGCAAACACTTTTAATATCTTTTAATTCAAGTTCTTTTTGTCTATCATATATTAAACTGTCCATACATCACCACCATTATCAGTTCTCTTACTTAATATATCATACAATTCATTAGCAGCATCATTATCAAAACATGAGTCTAAATTACAGCATTTTAGCATTTCTTCGATTTTTTCTATAACTTCTTTCAAACTTCTTTCTTTCAAATCACCTAAGCATATCTCACCAGCACTATCTATATTAGCATGATAGTGTTTTTCAACATAAGCCTTACTGTAGTCACTAATTTTTATCCTTATGTTTTCAGCAAAAAACTTACCTACTAAATTCCTATTAATGTCAGATAAAATGTATATTTTGTTTCTGTCTTTTACTGTCTCTACTACTATCCTTTTATTTATAACTATGTAGTCATTATCTATTTTGTATCCTTTGTCTTTCAAAATTTTGTAAAAATTAAGCCCATCTATAAAACTTTTATTTTTTTCACTTTCGATTCTATTCAGTAACTCATTCATCTCATTTTTTAATAGTTCTATTTTGTTTCGTTGTTGTTGTTCATAAAATTCTTTAATTTCTTTTATTTTGTTTCTAAATAGTTCTTTAACCTTTTTAATATACTCATTTTTATCAAAATCAACAACAATCTCTTTTATTCTTATAGTATTTATTCTTTTCAGTCTATCTAAAAATTCTCTTTCAATATATACATTCAAATCTATATTAACATTATTATATTTCTTTAGTATATTCAATATAGTTTTTGTGTGTTTATTATCATAATGCCAGAAGTCACAAAAATGAAAGTTACCAAGCACATCAATCATACAAACAATTTCATCATTTTTATCTTTAATTGTTATGTATGCAAAGTTTTTATATTCAAAAGTATAACTATCTTTTTCACTACTATATAGTTCTATTTCCTCAAGTTTTTCTGTTCTTTTTTTAATTTTATTAAAATCAATAATTTCAAAAGTTTTAGATAAATGTTCTTTATAATTTTCAGCCGTTCCAAACAAAAAACATATCTTTTTATCAAAAAAATCTATATTCATCAAAGAATCATGAATAACAATAACATCAAACATTTTTTCAAGTTTTCTTATAAGTCTTTTATCAAGTTTTTCTTTTTCGCTTTCAAGTCCAATCCATTCTGTCATATTCACCACCAAAAAAAAATAAAAAAA
>Ga0190337_1000015_pt1 | contig 30151 bp, 24 predicted proteins | sample 4872041011_MG_FD_161677 | JGI IMG/M metagenome (GOLD analysis project Ga0190337, IMG submission 161677) | Hydrothermal vent sediment bacterial communities from Southern Trench, Guaymas Basin, Mexico - 4872-04-10-11_MG | ecosystem: Environmental > Aquatic > Marine > Hydrothermal vents > Sediment ...
AATTTTTATTTATAAAAGAATCTCCTTTTAAAGTTTCTCATTACTTTTTAGTTCCTTCTGATTCAGCTTTATTTTTTGAGATAAAAAAAGCTCTTTTTTCTATAGATAAAGAACTTATTAAAGCTTTAGGGTTTAAGGATATAGAGATTTTAAATGAATGGGAAGAAGAATTTATTAAGAATTTTCATTTTTTAGGTAAGTTTTTCTCTAAAATAATAGAAGATTGCACTATTTTAGAATCTCTTTCAAATTCACCTTACTTTGGGATAGGTATATATCATGAAACTTTTCTCTATGCTAATCCCTATTTATGTAAACTTTTAGGATATACTATTGATGAATTTCAAAGAATGAAACCTGAAGAAATTCTTTATTATGAGGAGGACAAGATTTTTGCAAGAAAAATAATAAAAAAGCGCCTGCGCGGAGAATTCTTTATTCTTCCTCATCATGAAACAACATTTAAAACAAAAGATGGGAAAAAAGTAGAGGTATTACTTTTTACATGCACTATTTTTTATCAAAATAAATATTGCGGTATGATAGTAGCTATAGATATTACTAAACAAAAGATCTTAGAAAATTTTAATAAATTTTTAAGAAAAATTAACCGAGCTATAATCACATGCACTTATGAAACAGAAATTTATGAAAAAATTCTTCCTGATATTTATGAAACTTTAAATTTAAAAGCTGTTTGGATAGGAATACCTGATTATAAAAAAGATATAATAAAACCTAAATTTTTTTATCCTAAAAATTTAAAATTTTTAAAAAACTGGAAAACTTCTATATCTTCTCAAAAATGTATATGTATTAAATCTTTATTATCACAAAATATAAAAATAGTTTCAGATATTGTAAAATCAGATCTTCCTCATAAAAAAAAGCTACTTTCCTTAAATATACATTCCCTTTGCGCTATTCCCCTTGTTAAACATGATCAAATAATTAGTATTCTTATTTTATGTTCTGAAGAACCAAATTTTTTTAATAAATATAAAGAATTTTTAAAAGAATTACAAAAAGTTCTCTCATTTGCTTTAAACAAAATAGACTTATTATTTAAAAATTATATTATTAATGAATTTATTAAAAAACCTGATGAAATTTTAATTATTTGTGATGAAAAGGGTAATATTGAATATATCAATCCTTTTGGATTTGAACTTTTAAGTAAACTTGAAGAAAATTTATTAGAAACAAACTGTTTTGAACTTTTATATCTTTCTAAAAAGGTATTAAAAGAGCTGAGAGAAAAGAAAAAAGACATTAGAAAAGTTAGTATATATTCTAAACCTGGTAAGGAAAAACTTATATTAGATCTTAAAATTTCACTTCTTGATTTACCAGGAAATATAAAAAAATTAATAATTTTAGGAAAAGACTTAACTAAGGAAATAGAATTTGAAAAAGAAAAACACACCCTTCAATATATTGATTCTTTAACAGGACTTTTAAATTATTCCGGATTTTCCAAAAGGGTTTCTGAGATATTAAGCTTTTTAAAAGTGCGTAGTTTATTTATTGTTATAGATTTTTATAATTTTTCTTATATAAACCGTTTTTATGGATTAGATGCAGGTGATTTTTGTCTAAAAGAATTAGCAAAAAAATTAAATGTTTTGATAGGAAAAAAGGGAATAGTAGGAAGAACTAGTGGCGATGAATTTAGTTTATTTCTTATAGATATTAAAGCAGAAGAAGTTATTAAATGGTTAAATAAAATAAAAACACTTATTTCTCTACCTTTAGAATATAAAAACAAAATTATTTTCCTTGAATTTAATGCTGCTGTAGTTTCTTATCCTGATGATGGAAAAACCTTTGAAGAGCTTTGGCAAAAAGTAAATATACTTCTCTTAGAAACCAAAAAGAAAGGAGCTAATATAATAGAAATTTTTAATCCCTTAATAGAAACTCAAGTAGAAAAAATTTTTAAGATAGATACCTTAATCAAAAAGGCTCTTAAAGAAAATCTTTTTGTCTTTTATTATCAACCTTATTTCGAAACCCAAACTTTAAAAATAGCTGGAGTTGAAGCTTTAGTAAGAATAAGGGAAGAGGCTCAACTCGTTTTATCTGGAGAATTTATAAAATATTTAGAAGAAAGTCCTTATTTAATAGAATTTGAATTTTTAAATTTTAAAAAGAATTTAGAAAAACTTAAAAAATGGAAAATACCAATTTCTATAAATATTTCTTCTAAAAGTTTCAAAACTTTAAATTTTGAAGAAGTTTTTTTGTATTTTAAAAATATTCTATCTGAGTTTCCTTCTTACCTTATTTTAGAAATTACTGAACATACCTTTGCAGAAAATATTGAAACAGCAAAAGAAATCTTAAAAACTATAAAATCTTTTAACGTCAAAATTGCTCTTGATGATTTTGGAGTAGGATATTCTTCTTTAAATTATTTAAAAGATTTACCAATTGATATTTTAAAAATTGATCTTTCTTTTATAAAATCTATGGTTGATGATACAAAAACTTATCATATTGTTACAGCTATTATAAACTTGGCACATTATTTAAATATAAAAACTGTAGCAGAAGGGGTAGAAACAAAAACACAACTTGAAATTCTTAAAAAACTAAAGTGTGATTATGTTCAAGGTTTCCTATTATCTCCTCCTTTACCAGAAGAAGAAATAGAAAATCTTATTAAAAGTAAAAAAATAATTTTATAAAACTTTATTTAAATTTTTTAATCAATTATCTTGAATTTATAAAAAAAATAGTTAATTTTAAAAAATAAATGTATAAAAGATGGAGAATATATGAATAAGTGGAATAAATCAGAAAAAATTGAAAAAAAAGAAGAAGGAATTTATAGTATAGGAGAACCTGATCTAAAATCTATTTATACCGGAAGTGAGGCTATTAAAAAAGCACCTAAAATATATGGTGTTCCAAGTGGTATAGAAGGTTTAGATAATTTATTTTTCATAGTAACTTCTGAAAATGAAAAAACAGTAAAAAAGAGCCTGGGAGGAATACCTGCTTATTCAGTCTTTAATATTACGGGAGTTTCTGATACAGGAAAATCTCTAATGGTAGAACAATTTGCAGTAAAACAAGCCTCCTTAGGAGAAAGAGTAGCTTTTATAACAGTTGAAACACCTGCTAATTTTTTAGTTTCTTCTTTAAAATTGAGAGCTAATGCTATGGGATTGAATTTTGAAAAATTTGAAGATAATATTATTCTTATAGATGCAGCTTCATCTACGAGATTAAGAGAAAATATTCCAGATCTTCTCTCAACTTTAGCTTATGTGATTCAAAATTATAAAGTTAATTTTACAATTATAGACTCAGTCACAGGTCTTTTTGAAACTAAAGAGATGCTTGCTCGCTCTATTGTAAGAAGGCTTTTTAATTTTATGAAAAAATGGTATCAGACTGCTCTTTTTGTATCTCAGAAAAGAAGTGGACATGAGGAATTAACAGCTGAAGCAGCTGGAGGATATGCAGTAGGACATATTGTTGATGGAACTATGGTATTAGCGAAAGAGCTTATTGATTCATCCTTTAAAGCTAAATTTTATAAAAAAGAGATAGGAGAAATTGTTAGACTTTTTAGAATTGATGGATGCAGAATGTGTGGGCATGATACCAAAACCCGTTTTTTAGAAATTACAGAAGAAGGTTTGGTTGTCATAAAAGAACCTATTTCCAAAGTTAAATAAGGAGGTATTTAAAAATGGTTATACAAATTGGAACTCCTGTTACTTCTGAGACAGAAATAGAATATTTGGTAAACCGTGTGTTTTTTAAAGCTATAGAACTTTTAGGAGGATTAAATAAACTTGCTGAATTTAGAACCTTAACTTGGCTTCCTTCTTTAGCAAGAGCTGCTTTTGTAGTGGTTTTAAAAGAAGAGTATATGAAAACTGATGAAGAAATTGCTTACAAAGTTGGATTAACTAAAAATACTGTAAGAAATATTTTAAGAGCAGATCCAGAACTTGCTTTGCAAAAAATAAAGGCTATGGAAGAACTTGTGAATGAAGAAATAAGAGAACTTAAAGTTCATACTGCAGGAGGAATTGCTAAACTTGCCTATAAAGAAATTAAAGAAGGAAGGGATGCCCAAACACTTCTTCATTTCTCATCAACACTTGCAGAAGATTTGGTAAGAGGACTTGATATACCCTGGGCTTATCTGGTTTTGAGAAAAACTAAAGGAATAAGATATCCTATTAATTCTCCTGAGGAGCTAAAAGAAAAACTCACTAATCTAACTATTAAAAATATTCCTGTTGAAGAAATAATCAACAATTTACAATATCCTATTAAAAACCCTGCTATGCTCCTTCATGAAATAAAAGAATACTTAAAATTAAAAGAAGTGTAATTTTTAAATCTTTGAAGTGTAAAAAAAATCTTATTTTCAAAAATTTTTCTGGTATACCTCTTTCCTTACAAAATATACCTACAATAATCAAAATTTAGACTATAATTTTAATAGTTATGTGGTATAATAGATAAGATATTCTTGTAAAAGATTGATGTTTATTAAAAGATTAGAAATTTACGGGTTTAAATCTTTTCCTTATAAAGTTTCTATTCCTTTTTCTCCAGGAATTACCGCTATAGTTGGTCCTAATGGTTCTGGGAAAAGCAATATCTTGGATGCTATACGCTGGGTTCTTGGAGAACAAAGTCCTAAAAAATTAAGAATAAAAGAACTTTCTGATCTTATATTTTCGGGAAATACTGATAAAAAGTTTGATTTTGCTGAAGTAAAACTTATTTTAAATCATGAACCAATTCTTTGGGAAAAATATAAAGACTTTCCAGAAATAGTAATTATGAGAAGATTTTATAAAGATGGTGAAAGTGAATTTTTCATTAATCAGAAACCTTGCAGATTAAAGGATATTCATTTTCTATTTCTTGATTTAGGAGTCAATCCACAAGGTTATGGAATTATTGAACAAGGAGAGGTAAGTAGATTTATTGAACTTTCTCCTAAGGAAAGAAGGATTTTTTTAGAAGATTTAGCAGGAATTTCACGATTAAAAATTACTGAAGAAGAAGTTCGAAAAAATCTTCAGAAAACCGAAGAAAATCTTATAAGAGTGAATGATATAATAAATGAGGTTAAAATTCAATACGAACATTTAAAAAAACAAGTAGAAGAAGCAAAATTTTATTTAAATTTAAAAAATAAACTCCAAAAACTTCTTATTAAAAAAAATCTTTATTTACTAAATATCAACTATAAAGAAAAAGAAAATATTGAAAAGAAAATAAAAGATCTTCTGTCCAAAAAAGAAACACTTGAAAATGAATTGGAAAATTTAGAAAGTGAAGAGCATAAATTTTATCAAGAACTTTTACTTTTAGATAGAAAAATAAAAGATTTAAAAGAAGAAATACAATCTAAAGAAAAATACTATAAAGATGGAAAAGAAAAATTGGAAAGTTTAATAAAACAGGAAAGAGAGCTTCTCTATAAACTTGAAAAAGAAAAATTAAAAGAAGAAAATGAAAAAGAAAAACTAAAAAGCCTTTCTCAAGAATTATTATTTATAGAAAATACTTTAGAAGAATTTAAAAAGAAAAAAGAAATATTTAACAAAAAATTAGAGGAACTTAAAAAAGAAAAGAGAGCACATTATAAAATATTTGATGAAAAGATCAAAAATTTTCAAAATTTTGAAAAGGAATATTTAACGCTCGAAAAAGATAAAGAAAGACTTAATGAAAAAATTGAGCTTCTTGAAAAAGAATTTAATCATTTAAAAAAAGAAAAAAATATAACTGAAAAGATCTTTCAGGATATTTCCGTAAATTTAGAAAGAATTGAGAAAGAAAAAGAAATTCAAAATTTTTTAATTAAGGAAAAAGAAAAAAAATCTAAAAGCTTAATTAAGGAACAAATAGAAATTGAGAAAAAAAGTGAAGAAATCTCTAAAAAATTGGAAGCTTTAAATAAAGAAAAAATAAAGTCTTTAGCGCAAATTCAATCTTTAAAAGATAGATTAAATTTAGTAGAAAAAATACTATCCAAAAATAATTTATCTTCTGCCTCATTAGTTTTCTCAGAATTGAATTTACCACCATTAGAAGCTTACTTAAATTTAAATGCTGAAGATCTTTTTTTTCTTGAATTAATTTTTAAAGATAATCTTAATGCCTTAATAATAGAAGATCTAAACATTATAAAAAGACTTATTTCAAAAAATTTTAAAGAAAATGTAGTTTTAGTATGGGGAAAGTCTGAAATAATTGAAAAATTTTCTATAGAAAAGCATGATTCTATTTCAGATAAAATTTTAGAAAGTTATAAAAATAATCTCAGATTTATTTATTTTATAAAAGAAAAAATTTTATTAACACCTTATGGTTTTATTTATCTTATAAGAAAAAAAGAAAAAGGTCTTTTTAGTTTAAGAAGAGAAAGGAAAGAACTTTTAAAAAGTATCAAATCTTCAGAAAAAAATTTAGAAACTATTTTAGAAAAAGAAAAAGGATTAAAAGACGAGATTAAAAAACTTGAAAAAAATCTAAATGAATTAGAGAAAAACATCAAAAATGTTAATAAAGATATTGAAAATCTAAATATTCAAAAAGAAAAAATGGAAATATCTTATATAAAATTTGAAGAACGAAAAAAAAGTTTAGATGAAAAAATTAAGGATCTTAAAATAAAAATTAAAAATTTAGAAGATGAAAAGGAACATCTTATTAAAGAATTAAAAAACATAAATATATTGATTAATGAAAGAAAAAAAGAATATAATCTTATTAAAAAAGAAAAAATCACTTTAGAAACTAAATTAAATGAATTTAACAAAAAAATTCATTCTTTAGAACAAGAAATTATAAAAATTCAAACTCAAGAAGAAGATTTGAGAAATAAAAAAATTTTAATCCAAAAAGAAATAAAAAAAATAAAAACTTCATTAAAAAAGTATAAATTTGATAAAGAACTTTTAATAAATGATGCTGATTATATTAAAAATAAAGTTAAAGAGTTTAATAAAAAAATTAAAGATTTAAATATAGAAATATCAAAATTAAATAAAAATTTAGAAAATTTACTAATAAATAAAAATGAAAAAGAAAAAACATTAAAAACTTTAGAGAATAAAAAAAGAAAAATTGAAAAAAAACTCAAGGAGTTAGATACTGAAAAACACAATTTAGAACTCAAATTATTAGAAAAAGATTTAGTTTTAGATTCTATTAAAAAGGAATTTAAAGATCTTGAGTTTGAAAAATATAAAATTGAATTTGAGAAAAAAGACATAAATAATATTAATTTTAAAGAAATTGAAAAAGATATTCAAGAAACAAAAGAATTATTAGATAAATTTAAAGAGGTTAATTTAGCAAGTATAAAAGAGTTTGAAATAATATCACAAAGGTATAATCAACTAATTAAACATAAAGCTGATTTAGAAAGTAGTATAAAAGAGTTTAAAAAAATTTTAGAAAATATTAAAAAAATTTCAGAAGAAAAAATTTTGAAAACCTTAGAAGAAGTAAATAAAAAATTAGATGAAATTTTTCCTATTATTTTTAAAGGTGGAAAAGCTAAATTAGCATTTTCAGATAATGATCCCTTGAGTTCGGGACTTGAATTAAAGGTTAGTGTGCCTCATAAAGGTATAAAACATATAAATATGTTTTCTGGAGGAGAAAAAGCTCTTTGTATTTTGGCTATTTTAATTTCTTTTTATTTAATAAAACCAGGACCTTTTTGCATATTAGATGAAGTAGATGCTTTTTTAGATGAAAAAAATTCTTTAAAGTTTATTAAGCTTCTTCATTTAATAAAGAAAAACTCACAAATTATTCTAATTACTCATAATCCACATATTATGAAAGAGGTAGATACTCTTCTTGGTGTAACTATGGAAAATAAAGGAATTTCGAAAATTTTTATTCTTAAAAAAAGAACTTTTCTTAACGAGTGTATAAATCACTGAGAAGCTAAAAAGGCATATTCTGAAATAAGAGATGATAAAGCTTCTCTATTTGTCATATCTATTTCTGTAAAAATCTTATACCAAATTCTATATACGGTCGATCCTCTTTCACCTACCTTATCTCACCCTTAGCCTTTATAGGTGACTTCCACTTAATTACTATATCTATAATATCTCCTTGAGAAATTGGAACTTGAGAATCTGTTCTTAATTTTACTCCTTCTACACTTATATCTAAAATTTTAACAGGAAAACAAAACCTTTTTCAAGTGCTACTTTTCCTTCTAATTTAGTTCTATAACGAATATAATACCGTTTATCACGTTTTTTCCATAATTTTCTCTTAACTAATTAAATTATTTAGCTTAGCTCCGAAAGGTAATGTATTATTTTATTTAACCTCTCTTTAAATTCTTTATAATTAAATTTTTCTTTTTCCACAACTTCCTTAGGAGCTTTCTCAAGAAATTCTTTATTTTTTAATTTTCTTTCAATCTGAAATAATTTTTTTTCTATTTTTTCTTTTTCTTTTTTAAGTCTTTTTATTTCCTTCTCAATATCAATCAAACCTGCAAGATTTATAAATATTTCACCTTCTGATAAAACTATAGAAACCTCACCTTTTTTCTTCTCATAATTATTACTCAATTCTATATTTGAAACCTTAGCTAAAAATTTAATCGGCTTTTTTTGCTCATTAATAAAATTTAAAATCCCATTATCTGAACTTCTAAAAATTACATTTAAATCTGTTTTTGAGGTTAAATTATATTCTGCTTTAACACTTCTAATACCTATAATTAATTCTTGTAAAATTTGAACTAATTTTTCAGCATTTCCATCTACAAATCTTTCTTCAAATACAGGATACTTAGCTATAATAATATGTTCAGTTTCTCTTTCAGGTAAGTATTGCCATATTTCTTCAGTAATAAAAGGAATAAAAGGATGCAATAATTTTAATGAACTTTTCAAAACTTCTAAAAGTATTTTTTGAGTGCTTATTTTATATTTAGGATCTTTAAGATAGATTTTAGATACTTCTAAATACCAATCACAAAATTTATCCCAGAAGAAGTGATAAATTTGCATAGCTGCCTGATCAAATTCAAATTCATCAAGTTTTTCTCTTACTATTTTTATAGTTTTTTGAAGTTCAGAAAGAATCCATTTAGAGAACAAAGGAAGTTCATTAAGTTTAAATTCTTCTTTTTCAGGTAAATAATCTTTTAAATTCATTAAAACAAATCTGCTAGCATTCCAGATTTTATTAATAAAATGTTTAAATCCTTCGATACGAGCTTCAGAGAGTTTAATATCTCTTCCTTGAGCAGCAAGGGCAATCAAAGTAAATCTTAAAGCATCTGTTCCATATTTATCAATCATTTCCAAAGGATCTATTACATTTCCTCTACTTTTACTCATTTTTTGACCTTTTTCATCTCTTACCAATGCATGAATATATACATTTTTAAATGGAATCTGACCTGTAAAATGAATTCCCATCATTATCATTCTGGCAACCCAGAAAAAAATAATATCAAAACTTGTTACTAAAACTGTAGTAGGATAAAAGGTTGAGAGTGCTTTTGTATTCTTAGGCCATCCAAGAGTAGAAAAAGGCCAAAGAGCTGAAGAAAACCAAGTATCAAGCACATCTTCATCTCTTTTTAAATTTTTAGAACCACAATTGGGGCATTCTCTTACATCTTCTTTTTCACTAACTATTGTTTCTCCACAGGAATTACAATACCAAACAGGGATTCTATGTCCCCACCAAATTTGTCTTGAAATACACCAGTCTCTTATATTTTTCATCCAATCAAAATAAAGATTTATCCAATTTTCAGGAATAAATTTAATAAACCCATATTTCACTGCTGAAATAGCAGGTTGAGCAAGTGGTTTAGTTGCTACAAACCACTGTTTTGAGAGTAAAGGTTCAATAACAGTATTACATCTATAGCAGTGTCCTAAAATAAGCTGATAATCTTCTTCTTTTTCTAAAAGCCCTTGTTTTTTTAAATCTTCTAATACTTTTTTTCTTGCTTCAAATCTATCAAGTCCCGCATAATTACCTGCCTCTTCGGTCATTTTACCTCTTTCATCTATTACTTTTATAAAAGATAATCCATGTCTTTTGGCTATTTCAAAATCTGCAAAATCATGAGCAGGGGTTACTTTTACAGCACCTGTTCCAAATTCAGGATCTACAACTTTATCAGCGATAACAGGAATAATTCTTCCTATTAAAGGAAGTTTAATTTTTTTTCCTATCAAACCTTTATATCTTTCATCTTCTGGATGCACTGCTACTGCTGTATCTCCAAGCATAGTTTCTGGTCTTGTAGTAGCAACAATTATGTATCTACTTTCATCTTCTAAAGGATATTTGATATACCACAGTTTTCCTGGTATACTTTCAAATTCTACCTCTAAATCTGCAAGAGCTGTTTGACATCTGGGACACCAGTTAATAATATAGTCTCCTCTATAAATTAAGCCTTCTTCCCACAGTCTAACAAAAACTTTTCTAACTGCACGAGATAACCCTTCATCCATAGTAAATCTTTCATAAGACCAACTACAACTTGCTCCCAGTTTCTTAAGTTGATCTATAATTCTATTACCATATTGTTCTTTCCATTGCCACACTCTTTCCAAAAATTTTTTCCTACCTAAATCATGTCTTGTAAGTCCTTCTTTAGCTATTTCTTTTTCTACAACATTTTGAGTTGCTATTCCTGCATGATCAGTTCCAGGAACCCATAATACATCATATCCATCCATTCGTTTATATCTTACTAAAACATCCTGAAGAGTATTATTTAAAGCATGTCCTATATGCAAAGCTCCTGTAACATTTGGAGGAGGAATAACAATAGAAAATTTAGGTTTTTTTTCATCATAACTTGGTTCAAAATAACCCCTTTTTTCCCAAATTTTATACCATTTTTCTTCAACCTTTTTAGGATTATAGCTTTTTTCTAAAATCTCCATTCTCAAGGCTGATCTCCCCCTTTCATCAAAATTTGAGTTCCCAGTCCCTCATCAGTAAAAAGTTCTATAATTAAACTGTGAGTTATTCTTCCATCTATAATATGGGCTTTTTTAACTCCTGCTAAAAGCGCCTTTTTGGCACTTTTTAATTTTGGAATCATTCCTCCTTTAACTATTTTCTTTTCTATAAGAATTTCAATCTCATCTACATACAATGTAGAAATTAATTTCCCTTCTTCATCTTTTACTCCTTCTACATCTGATAAATAAACAAGTTTTTCTGCAGATAAAGCCCCTGCTAAAGCCCCTGCCACAAGATCTGCGTTAATATTATAAGCTTCTCCATCAGGTCCAACTCCTACAGGAGCAATAACAGGAATAAAATCTTTTTCAATAAGAGTATACAGAACATCTGGATTAATTTCTTTAACTTTTCCAACCCTTCCTATATCAATAATTTCTGGTGGTCTATCTTCTCCAGTATACTTATAAAGGGTCATTTTTTCTGCTAATATCAAATTACCATCTCTTCCAGAAAGACCAACAGCTTTACCTCCTGCTTTATTAATAAGACTTACAATTCCTTTATTAACTGTTCCAACAAGAACCATCTCCACAACATTCATAGTTTCTTCATCTGTAACCCTTTGACCTTCAATAAAAACTGGTTTTAAACCCATTTTCTCCATTACTTGATTTATTTGAGGTCCTCCTCCATGAACAATAATAGGACGAATACCAACATATTTCATTAAAACTATATCCTGAGCAAAAGCAGACTTTAAAACCTCATCTACCATAGCATGTCCACCATATTTAATTACCATAACCTTTTTATAAAAATTTTTAAAGTAAGGCAAAGCTGAAATTAAAATTTTGGCTTTTTCAAAAATCTTTGTATCCATTGGAATTTCTATTACCAGAGAGCTGGTGCATGGACAATATAGCATTTTAAAGGTTTTTCACCTATAGCTTTTATTCCATGCACTTCTTTAAGACTTATTATAATCACATCCCCTTCTTTTATTCTTCTCCAAGTTTCATTTAAAAAAACTTCTGCAGAACCTATTTTAACCCCTTCAAATTTAGGGTGAGGCTTCATTTCTAAATCTTCAAGATTAATTACCCAAGCCATTTTATCTCTTATTTAATATTCTCTTTAACCTTATAAACTACCATATAAGGAAAATCATCTAAAATTAATTCAAAATATTTAGAATCATAATTTCTCAAAATAAACATTTGATTAAAAAGGGTTTTAGCAACATCAGAATCTAAAATAAAAACTAATCCTTTATTATCTTTTATTTTTATAACTTCAACTACATATCCTCTTTCAAAAAATCTTTTTTGAAAAAGTTTATTAGGTGTTTTAAAATAAAAATAATTTATAGGAAATAAACCATGAGAGGTTGTTATTATTCCATTATTTAAATCAATAGAGGTCTTTATATTTTTACAATTAAGAAAATTGTTAGTTATAAATTCACATTGTGAAGGAGTCATAATTTTTCCAAACTTTCCTTTCTTGGTATTAAAATTATAACTTCCAAAATAATGGATCCAAGCAAATTTACCAATTAGATCTTGAGTAAAAATCCAATAAACCGGGACTTTAATTTTTTCAAAATATTCACCTTTTTTTACTTTTTCTACTACTTCCTTAGCAGAAATTCCAGCTTTTAGTTTCTCAGCAATACCAGTTAAACCAAAATTACTTATAAAGGAAGTAATATACCAAGCTTCTTTAGGGTTTGAGGTGGTAAAACTTCTTGCTATAAAATAGGTTTTAGGAGTGCTCTGAGAACCACCATCGTGAAATGTTGCACGTCTTGAATAAAGCTGAAAGGCATAACCATAATCCCACCAACTCCAAATAACACTATTATTAGGAGTATGTTTTTCAATATAATGCATATCTTTAACCAAAGGAGATGGAACTTTAGGATAACTGCTAAATCCTAAGGTAGGTCTTTGTATCCAGATGGTTAAAATTAAAATTAATGTTCCTATAAAATGAACAATCATTTTTTGTTTTTCTCCTTCTTTAAAAAGTGCTAAATAGGGCATAATCTTGTTAAAAAATAAGTGAATAAGATATCCTATACCTATACCTATAAATGGTGCTAAATACATCACAAAACGAGCTCCTGAGAAAAAAGATAAAAGTCCAATTCCAAAAAAAGGCAAAATAAAAATTGAATTTCTTAAATTAAAGAGAAAAAAAATCAAACATCCTATCAATCCCAAAATTCCTAAGGGTAAATTAAAAATAACATTTCTTATTACTTCTTTAAAACTAAGTTTTTGTAATTCTGAAATAGACATAAATATATTAGGAAAGTCTTTAAATAAAATATCTGCACTTGTAGGACTTTTAATATTAAAAACCAAAGTTTTAACCTGTTTATAAAGATGAATTGGACCAGCATATATATACCAAATCTGAGGAAGAATAAGCAAAATAACAAAAATTATGTCTTCTTTAATCCAATTTAATCTCTTATCCCAGAAATATTTAAATAAAAACATTGATATTAAGACAAAATTAAGATTAGGGTGTCCATACCAAAGTTGATATAAAATCAAAAATAAAGAACTTAACAAAATCCAAAAATATTTTCTATTTCTTTCAGAAGTTTCAAAAAATTTATAAAAAGTATAAGTAATCAAAAAAGGAAAGGCTAAATTTAAAATATCATGATCAAGTCTCATTAGATTAGTTCTCGCAAGATACATTGGAGCTGAAATAGCAATTAAGCCTCCTATTAATCCAGCATAAGGATAACCTAAATCTTTAAAATATATAAACATAGGAATTGCAACCAAAACAGCTAAAATCGGGACTAAATACCAGGTAATTTTTTCAAGAGGGATATTAAACCATTTAGAAAGATAAGCCCAAATAAAACTTACTAAATTTCCAGAAATCGCATACCTTGAATAAAACTTTACATCTTCATCCAATACAGCTTTAGAAGAATTATCTGGAAAGCATCTATAATTATCAATAGAACCTATCTTAAACTTTCCTTCTTTTATATCTAAGGATAATCTTGCAAAATAATAAGAATCATATTCACTATAAATAGGAAAATTTTTATAAAAAAAGAATTTCTTGTTTTTTTTCCATAATTTTGTATCATCAAATCTTATATACAATCCAAAAAAAATTATTATTATAAGAAGAAAACAAAGATATAAAAATTCAATTTTTTTCATTTCTTAAGTAAATTAAATTGGAAAATATTAGTTAAAGATTATATAAAATAATCAAAAAAAAACAAGCATTTTAAAATATTTCTGTCTATTTACTAAATAAAAAAATTTTTTAATATTAAAAAGGATGTTTGCAAATCTTACTGAGGAACAAAAACAAGTTATTTTAGAAGAAGGAGATTTAGTAGTTATAGCAGGACCAGGCACAGGTAAAACCTATACTCTTATAAATAAGATTAAATATTTATTAGAAAATAAAAATATTCTTCCTGAAAAGATTTTAGTTTTAACCTATTCTGTTAAAACTTCTCAAGAACTAAAATCTCGTTTAGATAAAGAAAAACTTCATTCTATAAAAGTGGATACTTTTCATGGATTAGCCTATGATCTTTGGAAAGATTATTTTAATAAACCACCTCTTCTAATTTCTGAAAAAGAAAAAATTAAAATTCTAAAAAGTATTTTTCCAAAAGTTAAAAATCCTTTAAAAGATAAAAAAAATAAAGAATTGTATTTTAAGTATCTAAAATCTAAAAATTTATTAGATTTTGAACTTTTACTTTATGAAGTTTCCAAACTTCCTTTACCTGAATTTAAAGACTATTATCTTATTATAGATGAATTTCAGGATCTCTCACCAGAGATATTAAATTTTTTAATACCTTTTCAAAAAGCTAATTTTATCCTTTTTGGAGATCCCAATCAATCTATTTACAGTTTTAAAGGAGTAAAATTAGAAACACTTCATGAATTTTGGAAAAAATTCAAGCCTCATATGAAAACCCTAAGTTTAACTTTAAGTTTTAGATGTCCTGAAAAAATTTTAAAATTTACTGAAAATTTTAAAAATGCTCCCTGGGATGTTCCTTCTTATAAAAGTCTAAAAGAAAATGGAATTATTCAAGGATTTCTTTTTCCAAATACCTTTGAAGAAAGTGATTTTGTTATCAATTTAGTTAAAAATCTTTTGGGTGGTCTTCAATTGGAACATCAAAAATATCAATCTGTTGCGCCTAAGGATATTTTTATTCTTTCAAGAATAAAAAATGTATTTTTACCTTTAAAAAATAAATTTTTAAATGAAGGGATCCCTGTTAATTTTGCAGAAGAAGATGCTTTGAGCTCTTTTGAAAAAATTGTAAATTTTTTAAATCTAATTGAATCTAGCATAGTTCCTATAGATGAACTTATCAAAAATAGTGATTTAGAAATAAAAAGTTTCTTAGAAAATTTATGGGCTTTAGCTGGTTATGATAAAGAAAAATTTATAAATTATTTAAAAGTTTTGGAACCTTCTGATTTCATAAATCCTCATAAAGAAGGAGTCAATTTTCTTTCTATTCATTCCTCTAAAGGATTAGAAGCTGAATATGTAATTTTAATAGGAACTGAGTCAGGATTAATACCATTAAAAATATTTGAAGATACTTTAGAGACTGAAGAAAAAAGATTAGTTTATGTTGCATTAACTAGGGCTAAAAAGGGTTTTTATTTTACTGTAACTAAAGAAAGAAAAATCTTTAATTTCACTTTAAATAAAGGATTATCTCCTTATTTTAAAGACTTTCCTTTAAAAATATTTTCTCCCAAACCTAAAAAGCCAAGACAAACAGGACTTTTTTAATCTCTCAGATTAAATTTTTCTTTCTGAGCAAGCTGTCTCATTTTAGCTAAAGCTTTTTTTTCAATCTGTCTTATCCTCTCTCTTGAAACTTTAAACATATATCCGATTTCTTCTAAAGTATATCCTTCATATTCTCCTAAACCAAATCTCATACGAATTATTTTTTCTTCTCTTGGAGAAAGGGTAGCTAAAAACTTTTTTAATTTTTCAGATACATCTTTCTTTCTGGTAGCATCATAAGGAGATGGACTTTTTTTATTTTCTATAAAATTACCAAGAGTGCTATCCTCATCTCCAATAGGAGTTTCTAATGAAACAGGTTCTTTTGAGGTCTCAAAAATTACTAAGATCTTTTCATAAGGAACCCCTGTTCTCTGAGAAAGTTCCTCAGGTGTAGGTTCTCTTCCTAATTCCTTAGAAAGTTCATAAAAAACTTTAAATACTTGATTTCTTAATTCTAAAAAATGAACAGGTAATCTTATAGTGCGAGTTTTATCTAATATAGCTCTGGTAATAGATTGTCTAATCCACCAAGAAGCATAAGTGCTAAATTTATTTCCTTTTCTATAATCAAAACGATAAACTGCTCTCATAAGTCCAAGATTTCCTTCTTGAATTAAATCTGCCAAAGGAAGTCCTTGTCTTATATATTTTTTAGCTATAGATACTACTAATCTTAAATTAGCTTTAACCATTTCATCTTTAGCCTTTTCAATTTGATTAATATATTTCTTAATTTCTTCACAAAATTTTAAAATTTTCTTTTTGTTTTTATTAAAATGTTTATATTTTTCTTCACAGGCTTTTATAGTAGTTTCAAGATAATTCACATAACTTTTTTTAGGCTTCAAATTAGGATCTCTTTTTTTCCATTCTTTTACTGTTTTCTTAAGCTCTTTTATTTCTTTATAGGAAATTTTTGTGTTTTCTATTAAATTTACTATTTTTTCAAATCCCTCTCTTATCTGTTTAGACAATTCTTCTTCTTTCTCAGGTGTAAGTAGTTCATATTTTCCCATTTCTTTCAAATAAAGAGATAATAATTCTTCACTCCCTGGCTCAGAGATAGGCTCTTCTTCTTCAAGCTCTCCTTCTACAAAAGTAGATAATTCTTTTATTTTATCTCGAACTTTTTTCTCTATAAACTCTTCTTTTTCATACGGATCAAGTTCTTTCAACTCTATTCCATAAGATTCAAGAAGATCAAAAATTTCTTCCATTTTATCAGGATCATTATACTCTTCAGGTAAGATCTTATTTAATAAATCATAAGTAAGTTGTCCTGATTTACCTAATTCTACGATTTTTTCATGTAAACTTTTAATAGCCATCTCTCTTCTTTCACCCCTTACTTTTTATATAAAATTATGCTTATAATATTAAATCGGTTTCTTAGATAACTTATTAAAAAATAATTCATCTACACTTCATATTCAATAAAATAATTCCTTAAAGATTTGATTTAATTTCTGATTATAATGGATTTTTTAAAATTAAAGAAATTTTTCAAAGTGCTAATTTTTACTAAAAAATTTAAAAAAGTAAAATTACAAACATTAAAGTAACTTTTTCTTATTATTATAAAAATTTTTTTGAAATTTTAAAAAATTCTAATTTAATTAAACCTAAAATTGTGTATTGCTCACCTCCCCAAAAATTAAAATTTCACAAATTTATTAATATACTACTCTTTAAAGTTTTGTCAAGTTTTTATTTACCAACTGTTGCCATATAAATTACACTTTCTTCTTCATCTAATTCTAAAAATTTATTCAATTCTTCATCAAAAAAAGCACCTACAGGACAAGCTTTTAATCCAAGAGCTGAACTTGCTAAAAGCACATTTTGACAAATGTGTGCTACATCCATAAAAATATATCTTAAACCTCTACTTCCATATTTTGAAATAGTTCTACTTAAAACAGCAGACCAGATAAAAACTAAACTTGCTGAAGCAAAAAAAATCTGTCCTAATGCTAATTCACTCAATATTTTACCTACATAACCTTCTTTTAAAAGTTCTAATGAAAAATTTTTTACTTCTAAATGATATACACCTGGAGAAATTTCTGAAGAAAAATTGATTACTATATAAGTTTCTATAGGGTATAAAGCTCCAGCAGATGGAGCAGTTCTTAATAAATAAGAATCTACAATTTTTGTAACACCCTGAGCTGAATAACATAATAAAGAAATTTCTTTTAAAGATAAGGGATATTTCTTATAGCCTCTTTTACTTCTTCTTTTAGATAAAATTTCAAAAAAATTAGGAGTAGAGGGAAATTTATCTATAGAAAGTTTTATTTTGGTTGCATTTGGATATTCTTTAAAAGGAGAGACAGAAGAAATTGAAGCTTCTCTAAATCCAAGATTTTCTAAAGACAAATTGGTAAATTTTAAAAATTGATAGGCTTGAGTTTTCTTTAATCCCATCTATTCCCCCTTTTTAATATTTATGAGAAACTACCTTAAAAGATGGATGTTTTTTTAAATAAACTTGAATAGCTGAAATAGCTGCAGGAGTAACACCTGGAATTCTTAAAGCTTGACCTATAGATGTAGGTCTTATTTTACTAAACTTTTCTTTCATTTCATTAGAAAGCCCAGGTATTTCATAATAATTTAAATCTTCTGGAAGTTTCATATTTTCAAATTTCTTAAATTTTTCAACTTCTCTTAGTTGTTTTTCAATATAGCCACTGTATTTTATTTCTGTTTCTATTTCTGATAAAATATCATTTGGAAATTCTTTTAAATCTGATATTAATTCCGAAAGTTTATCTATTTCTACTTCAGGTCTTTTTAGGAGTTCATAAATTTTTATTCCTGATTTAAGTGGTGTAGAGCCGATACTCCTAAGATATCCATTTACCAGATCTGGAGAAATTTTAGTTTCTTTTAAAAATTTCATAGCTTTTTGTAATTTTTCTTTTTTATCAAGATAAAGTTCCCATCTTTCATCATCAATAAGTCCTAATTTTTTCCCAATTTCAGTAAGTCTTAAATCTGCATTATCTTCCCTTAAAAGAAGTCTATATTCTGCACGAGAGGTAAACATTCTGTAAGGCTCATCTGTTCCTTTAGTAACCAGGTCATCTATAAGAACCCCTATGTAACCTTGAGAACGATCAATAACAAGAGGTTCTTCTTCTTTTACATAAAGAGCTGCATTTATTCCTGCTATAAGCCCCTGGGCTGCTGCTTCTTCGTATCCTGTGGTTCCATTTATTTGACCAGCTAAAAATAAACCCGAAATTAATTTTGTTTCCAAGGTGTGTTTTAATTGATTAGGAATCACATAATCATGTTCTATTCCATAACCTGGTCTTAAAATTTCAGCTTTTTCCAAACCAGGAATACTTCTTACCATTTCCCACTGAACATCTATAGGGAGGCTTGTGCTTATGCCGTTAGGATAAACTTCTACTGTATCAAGTCCTTCTGGTTCAATAAAAACTTGATGTCTTTCTTTATCTGGAAACCTAAAAACTTTATCTTCGATAGAAGGACAATATCTAACTCCTCTACCCTTAATCTTTCCTGTAAAAAGAGGAGATCTATCTAAAGCATTTCTTATAATCTCATGAGTTTTTTTTGTAGTATAAGTAATAAAACAAGCCACCTGAGGTAAGGGTGGTCTTTTTCCTTTATTTTTAAAAGAAAATAAGGGTGGAGGATAATCTCCCCATTGAATTTCTAACTTACTATAATCTATTGTTCTTCCATCAATTCTTGGACATGTTCCAGTTTTAAATCTTCCTATTTCAAAACCAAGCTCTCTCAAATTTTCTGGAAGTCTATTAGAAGGTGGATCTCCCATTCTTCCTGCAGGAAAACTTTCTAAACCTATATGAATAAGTCCATGTAAAAAAGTTCCAGGTGCAATAACTACTGCTTTAGCTCCAAATTGTTCCCCTGCTTTAGTTTCAACTCCTATTATTCTCTTACCTTTTATCAAAAGTCTTGTAACTAAGGCTTGTTTAACATAAAGATTAGGTGCCCTTTCTAAAACTCTCTTCATTCTTTCTTGATATCTAAATCTATCTGCTTGAGCACGAGTAGCCCTCACTGCAGGACCTTTTTTAGTATTAAGTTTCCTAAACTGAATTCCTGTTTCGTCTATAGCTAAAGCCATTTCACCACCAAGAGCATCTATTTCTTTTACAAGATGGCCTTTTCCTATTCCTCCAATAGAAGGATTACAACTCATAGCTCCTATACGTTCAAGATTAATAGTAAGAAGAAGGGTTTTACACCCCATTCTACTTGCTGCTAAGCATGCTTCAATTCCTGCATGACCTGCACCAATCACAATTACATCAAAATTTTCTAAAAATTTCATTTTTATTCACCTTTTATTAAATTTCGTTTTATAAATATAATCTTTCTTCTCTTTTTTACCATCTCCAAAAAATAAAAAAATGATTGAAATTTTAAATAAACAATCTTATTTTTTAGGTGTGAAATCACAAAAACTTTATTATACATTAAATGAATTTTTAAAAGGGAAATTTGGAGAAAAAGTAAAAAAAATACCTTTAGATGCTGGATTAACCTGTCCTAACAGAGATGGAACCAAAGGCTTTGGAGGGTGTATATATTGTGATCCTAAAGGATCAGGAACAGGGCTTTATAAAGAAGGAAAATCTTTAGAGGATCAAATAAATTTTTTTTTAAATCTTTTTAAAAAAAAGAAATTTAACAAATTTATAGCTTACTTTCAGTCTTTTTCTAATACTTATGCACCAATTGAAAAACTTAAAGAACTTTATGATATAGTTTTTATAGATCCCTCTATAGTTGGATTAGCAATAGGAACTCGTCCTGATTGTATAGATGAAAAAGTAATAAAACTTCTTAAGTCTTATCAGGAAAAGGGTTATTATCTATGGATAGAATTAGGGCTTCAGAGTATTTATAATGAAACTTTAAAATTAATTAATAGAGGTCATACTTTTGAAGATTTTCTAAAAGCTTATATATTGCTCAAAGAGAATGATATTCCTGTAGTAGTGCATATTATATTTGGATTACCAAAAGAAACTAAAGAAATGATGATGGAAACTGTAAAAACCTTAGCCAAATTAAAAATAGATGGAATAAAATTTCATGCTCTCTATATTCCTAAAGGATCTAAAATGGAAAAAATGTATTTAGAAGGTAAATATAAACCTTTAGAAATGAAAGAATATGCAGAATTAGTTGCTGAAGCATTAACTTATCTTCCTCCTACTACAGTTATTCATAGAGTATGTTCTGAAGCACGAGCTGAAGATATTTTAGCTCCTTTATGGGTTACAAAAAAAATGGAGGTCATCAATTTTATAAGAAAACTAATGAGTGAGAAAGGTCTTTATCAAGGAAAAAATTATCAAAATTAACTTTATTTTTAATTTGAATCTTCAATTTGAAGATTATCAATTATCTTTTTTACTCCTGGGACACTTTTTGCATGATTTATTGCTTTCTTTTTTTGATATTCATTTTCTACAACCCCGGTTAGCGTTACTATTCCATTTACTGTATCTACATCAATTGAAAGTGCTTTAAGTTCAGAATCTTTTATTAATTTAAACTTAACTCGTGCAGTTATCTCTTTATCAGAAAGGTAAGATCCTATACTTCTTTTTCCTACTCTCAAATTATTTACTATTTTTTTTACTCCTTTAACACTTTTGGCTATTTCTATAGCTCTTTCAATTTCTTTTTCACTTTCCACAACTCCTGTCAAAGTTACTACTCCATTTACTGTATCTACATCAATTTTTCGAGCTTTGGTTAAAGGGTCTTCAAGAAGTTTTAGTTTTACTTTTGCAGTAATTGTGGCATCATCTATTTGTGTTCCAATAGTTCTTGGATCTGATCCTACTTTATAACCGTGATATGCACCAGTTCCACTCGCTATAAACCATCCACAGCCTGAAATACCAAAACTAAGAAATATACAAAATATTAAAGTAAACAATTTAAAAATTACTTGAAAATTTCCGATAATATTATTAAAATTTTTAATCATAGGAGGCTCCTTATGAAAATAGATTCAAAATTTATTTACCCTATTAATTTTACTACTAAATCTATAACTTCAAAGAGAAGCAAAAATCTTTTTGAAGAATATTTTAAATTAGCTCTTTCTGAGATAGAAACAAAAGAACTTTTACAAAAAACTCAGAAAGAGAAATTTAATTTAATATATCAAAAATTAGAAGAAAGTTCTGAACTTTTAGAGAAGTTAATGAATAAAGAATTGGATGGAGCTTCTTCTGAAACTATTGGTGATTTCCTTTTATCTCAAGCTTTAGAAGTTAATAAAATTTTAGAAACTTTACCAGAATCCTCTTTTACAAATTTCTTAAAAGATTGGATATTTTTTATAGGTATAGAAGCCCAAAAAATTAAACAGGGATTTTATTCTTAGTATTTATCTTTTAAAGTTAATTCCAATAATTTTTGAATCATTTCTTCAAAGGTGTAACCTGCAACCTTTGCTGCTAATGGTAAAAGACTTGTTTCTGTCATTCCAGGAATGGTATTTGTTTCAAGAACATAAATTTCATCTTCTACTATAATCATATCTGTTCTACTATAATGTCTTAATTTCAAAGTCTTATGAGCTATAAGTCCATATTCTTGGGCTTTCTTGGTTAAATTTTCAGAGAGAGGTGCTGGACAGATTTCTTCTGCAAGTCCAGGAGTATATTTAGTTTTATAATCAAAAGCTTCTGAAACTTTGGGAATTATTTCAACAACAGGTAAAGGTTTTTCATCTAAAATTCCTACTGTAATTTCTTTTCCTTTTAAATATTTTTCAACTATAATTTCACTATCTATAGTAATAGCCTTTTTATAAGCTTTCTCTAAATCTTCTTCATTTTTTACTATGCTTAATCCAACACTTGAACCTTGAGTAGCAGGTTTAATCACAACAGGAAAGGTAAGATTTTTTGCATAGGATTTAATTTCTTCAAAAGAAAAATTTTTTGAAAAACTTTTACCTTCTGGAACTTTTAATCCTGCTAATTTATATAAATTTTTAGAAATACCTTTATGCATAGCAAGTGCACTCCCCAAAACACCTGCTCCCTGATAAGAAAGTCCTATAGACTCAAGGAAACCCTGTAAAGTTCCATCTTCACCTCCAGGGCCATGAACCACCAAAAAAGCACAATCAAATTCTTTTGCTCTCTGAGCAAGTTTAGGAAGATCTTTTGCTGGATCAAAAAATTCATATTTGTGTCCCAGTTTTTTAAAAGCTTTCTTTACTGCTTCTGCTCCTTTTAAGGAAACTTCTCTTTCAGAGGAAGTCCCACCAGCAAGAAGGGCAATTTTTAATACACCTGAAAAGGACATCCTTTACCTCCTTTACTTTCTCTAATTCTAATATCTTATCTGGTGAAAAAGGAAGTTTTTCAAAAATACGCTTCTCAATCAAATAATTTAATCTTTCTAAGGATTCCAATCTTAAAATAATTTCCTTATTTTTACCATATCTCTTTTTTAAATCCTCAAATCTTTCCTTCAAAGTAACTATTCTATCATGCATCACTCTCTTGTCTGCATAGTGAACTATTTCTTCTTCAGTAATAGAAGTATCAAATGGATTGATATCTAAGTAAATATGAGCTTTTATAATATTAGCTATTTTCTCATAACCTAATTTTTTTAAAAAATTATATCCTGACAAAGCATGATTTTCACCTGTTAAAATGGATTGATATTTTTTTATATCATGTAAAAGCGCTCCTATTAATAATAAATGTAAATCAACTTTTTCACCAGCTTCTTTTAAAAAACAACCTATAAATAAAGATACGAGAGCTACTTTTTCAGAATGTTTAATAATATGTTCAGGAACTGATTCTTTCTTTAAAAGAATATAAGCTTCTTCTAAAGACAGGACCATATATTAATTATATATTTTTTAGAAAAAATAAAAATAAAGGTGAAGAAAATAAAACACCATCTAATCTGTCAAGCATTCCTCCATGACCTACAATAATTCCGCCTGAATCTTTTTTGTTAACAGCTCTTTTAAAAGCTGATTCAAGAAGATCTCCCATACTACCTATTATTGCAAGAGTTATAGCTATCAAGATATTAGCTTTTATTAGAAATAGGCTCCAGTAATGATTTATAAAAATTGCTATTAATAAAGCAAATATTATCCCACCTAAAAAGCCTTCCCAAGTTTTTTTAGGAGATATTTTGGAAAAAAATGGTGTTTTACCAATAAGTTTTCCTGTTAAATAAGCTCCTGTGTCATTTGCAAAAACTACAGAAAAAAAATAGACTAAATACTCTCTTTTAAAACTTTGTAAAATTTCCCAAAAAGGATAAAGCCCTATAAATACATATACAAGACCTACAAAAAATGGGAAAAAACTTTTTTTGAAATTTTCTTTCTCATACTTAAATAAATAAGGAAGAAAAGAAAATAGAAAAAAAATGTAAAGAACAAAAAAGATAGAAATATTGAATTTAAAAATAAGAAAAAGATTAATTATAAGAAGTGCTTCACCTAATATCCATAAAGGCCAGGAAAGTTCATAAAGGTTTTTCCATTCATAAAAACACAAAAAGGCTGTTATAAAAATAAGAGAGGATATGAGAAAAATATTAGCTTTTAAAAGAATTAAGATAAGAAGAGGAAAAAGGACGAGAGCCGTAATAACTCTCTTAAAATTCATAAACTCTGCCAAATCTTCTTTCTCGCTGTTGATAAGAATAGAGCGCTTTCAAATATTCTTCTTCATTAAAATCAGGCCAATAAATGGGTGTAAAATAGAATTCTGTATAAGCTAATTGAAAAAGTAAAAAATTTGAGATCCTTAATTCTCCGCTTGTTCTTATAAGAAGATCAGGATCAGGAATATCAGTAGTATATAAAAATTTTCTAAAAAGTCTTTCGTTTATTTCTTCAGGATTGATTTTACCTTCTTTTATTTTCTCTGCCAATTTTTTGATAGCTTCGATAATTTCAGCTCTTCCTCCATAGCTTAAAGCCATACATAAGACCATTTTATCATTTTTTTCTGTGGCTCTCTCAACAAAATTTAATTTTTCTTGCAAATCATCAGGAAAATCTTCTTTATTTCCTATCACTTTAAACTTGATACCATTTTTTTTCATTTCTTTAAATTCTGCATCTAAGTAAATTTTTAATAATTCAAGAAGAGCTTCAATTTCTTCTTTTGGTCGAAGCCAATTTTCTTTAGAAAAAGCAAAAAGTGTAAGATAGGGAATACCAAGCTCCCTAGTTTTATAGATAATTTTTTTTGCTACCTCTGCACCTTTTTTATGTCCATAAACTCTCGGTAAACCTTTACTTTTAGCCCATCTTCCATTACCATCCATAATAATAGCTACATGTTGTGGAAGCTTTAAGGGATCTAAAATAATATTGGAATTATTTAAAGAAGAATCCATTTTTTAAGGAGCTAAAATTTCTTTTTCTTTTTCTTTTAATGCTTCTTCAATCTTTTTTATATACTCATCGGTTAATTTTTGAACTTTCTTTTCCAATTGAATATAATCATCTTCTGAAATTTCTCCTTTTTTCTTAGCAGTCTTAAATTTATCCAGAACATCTCTTCTAATATTTCTGATAGCTATTCTTGCATCCTCTGCAAGTCTTCCAGCTACTTTTATAAGTTCTTTTCTTCTTTCTTCAGTTAAAGGTGGCATAACAAGTCTTATTGTTTTACCATCATTAGTAGGATTAATTCCAAGGTCTGATTTCTGAATAGCTTTTTCAATTTCTTTAATTAAGTTTATATCCCAAGGTTGTATAACAAGCATTTTCCCTTCTACTACATTTACAGTAGCTATCTGAGGAATAGGCATTTTAGTACCATAACATTCCACTTTAATAGTTTCTAAAAGTGAAACAGAGGCTCTTGATGTTCTAATATGGGATAGTTCGTCCTTAAAATTTTTTAAACTTTTCTCCATTTTTCTTTTTGCCTCATCTAAGGCTCCATTCACAAATTCATCACCTCCCTTTTAAGGTTTTATTAAAGTTCCAACATTTTCTCCTAAAACTGCCTTTTTAATATTTCCATATTTTAAAATATTGAAAACCAAAATAGGCATCTTATAATCCTTTGCCAAAGAAAAGGCAGTAATATCCATTACTTTAAGATTTTTTTGAAGAGCCTCATCAAAAGTAAGAATATCATACTTTTTAGCTGTAGGATCTTTAATTGGATCTTTATCATAAACCCCATCTACTTTAGTAGCTTTAAATAAAATTTCTGCCTTAAGCTCTAAAGATCTTAAAACCGCTGCAGTATCAGTAGTAAAAAAAGGATTACCTGTTCCACAAGCTAAAATAAGAATTCTTCCTTTTTCTAAATGTGTAAGTGCTTTTTCTCTTATATAGCTCTCAGAAACTTTTATTATTTCTAAAGCAGACATTACTCTACAAGGTAAATTTTTTAAAAAAAGAGCATCCTGAAGAACTAAACTATTAATTAAAGTTGCAAGCATTCCTATGTGATCTGCTCTTGCTCTATCCATTCCTTGTTTTTCCCCTGCTACCCCCCTAAAAATATTTCCTCCTCCTATCACAATTCCCACTTTTACTCCTAATTCATGTATCTCTTTTAACTCTTCAGCTATCTGTTCAATGATTTTATTATCTATTCCAAAAGATTTATCCCCTAATAAAGCTTCTCCAGAAATTTTTAAAAGAATTTTTCTATATTTAGGCTTTTCCACTTTTTATTCACCTATTTGAAACCTGCAAAATCTTTTAATCACAATTTTTTCTCCGGTTTTAGTTATAAGTTCATTTAAAAGATCTTGAATAGTGAGCTCAGGATTTTTTATAAATGGCTGCTCTAATAAAACATTTTCTTTATAAAATTTTTCTAATTTTCCTTCAAGAATCTTAGGAATAATATTTTCTGGTTTGCCAGCTTCTTTTAATTGTTCTTCATATATTTTTTTTTCTCTTTCTAATATTTCAGGTGGAACTTGATCTCTACTTATAGCAACAGGATTGGTTGCAGCAATTTGCATAGCTAAATTATGAGCAAATTCTTGAAACTCAGAAGTGCGAGCTACAAAATCTGTTTCACAATTTACCTCAACTAATACCCCTATTTTTTTATTACTATGAATATAAGCTGTTACTACTCCTTCCAAAGCTTCCTTAGCTGCCCTTTTAGCAGCAATAGCAAGCCCTTTTTTTCTAAGAATATCTACAGCTTTTTCTATATCTCCTTTTGCTTCTTCTAATGCCTTTTTACAATCCATAAAACCTGCTGCTGTTCTTTCTCTAAGTTGTTTTATCAATTCTAAATTCACTTCAGCCATTTTTGCCTCCTATAACTTTTATTCTTTTTCCACTAATCTTGCTGCTTCCTCTTCAAGCTTACTTTCTTTTTCCTCCTCTACAATAATTTCTTTTATTATTTCCTCTGCCTTTTCTTCTGTTTTTAAAAGTTCTTCTTCAACAGAAACTTCTTTATCTGTTTCAGCTGCCATTTTTTCTTTATAAATTTCCAATCCTTCTAAACAGGCATCAGCAATTTTGCTGGTAATAAGTTTTATAGCTCTAATTGCATCATCATTTCCAGGAATAATATAATCTATAAGATCTGGATCACAATTAGTGTCTACAATAGCAACAATAGGAATGCCTAATTTCCTTGCTTCTTTTACTGCGATATCTTCATATACAGGATCTACTATATATAAAGCCTGGGGAAGAGTTTCCATATCTTTTATTCCAGCAAGATTTTTTTCTAATTTATTTTTTAATCTTTCAAGTCTTAATCTTTCTTTTTTAACAAATCTTTCAATAGTTCCATCTTCAAACCATGATTCAATTCTCTTAAGTTTTTCTACACTCTGTCTTATAGTCTTAAAATTAGTAAGTGTTCCTCCAAGCCATCTATTATTTACATAATACATTCCACATCTTTCAGCTTCTTCTTTAATAGTTTCCTGAGCTTGTTTTTTAGTCCCTACAAATAAAATTTTTCCTCCTTCAGCAACTAAATTTACTACAAATTCATAAGCAATTTCAAAATATTTTAAGGTTTGTTGTAAATCAATAATGTGAATCCCATTTCTTTCACCAAAAATAAAAGGCTTCATTTTAGGATTCCATCTGCGGGTTTGATGACCAAAATGAACACCAGCTTCAAGAAGCTGTTTCATGGTAATATGTGACATTTTCTTACCTCCTTTGGGGTTCTTCTTCCGCCTAAGGTGGAATCAAACCAGCATCCCTTTATAAAAGGGACACCCCAAACCTTAGACGTGCTTTTTAGTCTCATAATTAAATCACTTTTTACTTAAATTTCAAGCTTATTAAGGTTTTTCATAAAGTTTCAATAATATTAATCTCTTGAAAAAAATCTATTTAGGTGTTTAATTTTTAAAAATTTATAACTTCAAAAAAGGAGTTTTTATGTATAAAAAGTTAAAATTTTTAAAAATTTATCTTTTTTTAAATTTTGTGCTTATTTTTTTCTTAGTTTTCAATTATGGTTTTTCTAAAGAAAAAAACGAAGAAATTTATAAATATCTTAAACTTTTTTCTCAAGTTTTAAGATTAATAGAAGAAAACTATGTAACTGAAGTAAATCCTAAGGATTTGATTTATGGTGCTATAAATGGTATGCTCAATTCTTTAGATCCTTATTCTTCTTTAATGAAACCTGATGAATATAAAGAACTGGAAATAGAAACAAAGGGAAGTTTTACAGGAATTGGAATAGAAATTACTATAAAGGATGAAATTTTAACTGTTGTGGCTCCTATAGAAGATACTCCTGCTTGGAAAGCAGGGATTAAACCAGGAGATAAAATTTTAAAAATTGATGGCAAATCTACCAAAGGGATGAGCTTATTAGAAGCAGTAAAACTTTTAAGGGGTCCTAAGGGCACTAAGGTTACTATTACTATTCTTAGGAATGAAAAAGATATTAAAGAAATTACTTTAATAAGAGATGTAATACCTATAAAAAGTGTTAAAACAAAAGTATTAGAACCAGGTTATGTTTATGTTAGAATTACAAATTTTCAAGAAAAAACAGCTAAAGAGTTGAAAGAAGCTCTTGAAAAATTGGAAAATAATCAACAAATAAAGGGAATTATTTTAGACTTAAGATATAATCCAGGAGGTCTTCTTTCCTCAGCAATTGAAGTATCTGACGAATTTTTAGATAATGGGGTTATTGTTTCTGTAAAAGGAAAAAATAAAGATGCCAAAATGGAATTTAAAGCTAAACCCAATCCACCTCAAAGAAAACACCCTTATCCTATTGTTATCTTAATTAATCATGGAACTGCTTCTGCTGCTGAAATTGTTACTGGGGCTTTAAAAGATAATAAAAGAGCTCTTGTTTTAGGACAAAAAAGTTTTGGAAAAGGATGTGTGCAAACTGTAATTCCTTTAGAAGATAACTATGCAGTAAAATTAACTACTGCTTATTATTATACACCAAATGGAGTTTGTATAGACAAAATTGGAATTGTCCCTGATATAGAAATACCAGAAATAAAAATTTCGAAAGCTGAAAATTTTAAAAAGAAAGAGAAAATTTTTAGACATTTTCCAAGCCCTGAAGAAGATTTTCAAGTAAAAATGGCTCTTTCTATACTTAAAAATGTAAAAGAAATTTCTAATTTGAGATTTTAATGTTTGATCTAAAAATATTTCTTTTTCTAACACCACCATTATTATTAGCTTTAACAGTTCATGAATTTTCTCATGGTTTTGTTGCGTATGTATTAGGAGATCCTACTCCTAAATTAGCTGATAGACTAACTCTAAATCCTATTAAACATTTAGATTTTTTTGGAACCATTACTTTATTTATTACCCAAGCTATAGGATGGGCAAAACCTGTGCCTATTAATCCTAATTATTTTAAAAATCCTTGGAGAGATATGGCTTTAGTTTCAGTTGCAGGACCTTTTTCTAACATTATTTTAGCTTTTTTATTTGGCTTTTTTTTCAATTTATTTAATAATTTAAATTTAAACTTCCAAAATTTCGCTATTTCTGAGCCCCTGGCTTTGATGTGTTATCTTGGAGTAAAAATAAACATAGGTCTTGGGATTTTTAACCTTCTTCCTATCCCTCCTTTAGATGGAAGTAAAATAATAGTAAAATTCTTGCCACTTTCTTTAAGAGTAAGCTATTTGAGATCAGAAATTTTTGGCTTTTTAATTATTATTTTTTTAGCTATAACTGGAATTCTTTCTAAAATTATTTATCCTGTTATAACCTTTTTGTCTGATTTTATTTTTTTTCTTACCAATATTTTTTAATTTTGATTTATAATGGAAATTGAAATTCCAGGAAAAGGAAAAGTTAATCTTAAATATTTAGTTTCAGATTTTACAG
>Ga0190337_1000016_pt1 | contig 29948 bp, 23 predicted proteins | sample 4872041011_MG_FD_161677 | JGI IMG/M metagenome (GOLD analysis project Ga0190337, IMG submission 161677) | Hydrothermal vent sediment bacterial communities from Southern Trench, Guaymas Basin, Mexico - 4872-04-10-11_MG | ecosystem: Environmental > Aquatic > Marine > Hydrothermal vents > Sediment ...
ATAGTGAGCTCCTCGCTCAATAAGAAGCTTCACGCAATTTTGGATAAACTGAAAGAGACATCTGGCATGCGAGCATTCAGAAGGGGATTTGAAAAAGCGGTTGAATTGATTGGAATGTGCGGTGAGTGCGTTTTGGGTTGGGTGCATACACTCAAAGAATGGCTTATGGAACCTGACTACATACTGTGGTTGGGTGTAATGGGCCCTTGACGAGAGGAGAGGGCAGAGATGAAAATGCGACCGCAGATGCGGAAAGATGTTTTCAGAGCTGCAGAGTTTAAAAATTTCAAAGATGCATACATCGCATCCGTGTATCAGTGTGATGGAAAAATCAAATGATCAGAGAACGCATAAAAAAGAGACAGGTTTTAAGACAGATGGCTAAGTGGCATCGCAGTGAACAGCGGATAATTAAATATATATGAAGATGAAGAATAGGAATAATGGTTTGTTGTAAAGATGCGCGATTTTACATTGGCGAAATATAGAGAATTATGCGAAGCTATTTTGAAAGGATACGAGCCTATGACCGTGAAATCATATTTGATGCAGAATCCTTCGGGAAGTGTAGTTATAATGAGACATGATGTGGATAGAAAACCGGAAAGTGCGTTGAGAATGGCGGAATTAGAGAGGGAGATGAGTATAAAATCCACTTATTACTTCAGGATGAAGAAGGGTGTCTTCAGAAAGGATATAATAAAAAAAATAGCAAGCATGGGGCATGAAATAGGGTACCATTACGAGGTGCTGGATAAGGCGAAAGGGAATTTTAAGAAGGCGATAAGGATATTTGAAGAGGAATTGAAAGCGTTCAGGAAGATTTATGATGTTAAAACAATATGCATGCATGGCAATCCCCTGAGCAAATGGATAAACAGGGATTTGTGGAGCGTATATGATTTCAGGAATTTTGATATTATCGGCGAACCTTACATCTCAATAAATTATAAGAAGGTGCTATATTTAACAGATACGGGAAGGAACTGGAGCACAAAATTCAGTGTGAAGGATCTTGTGAATGTAAGGAGTGTTTTGTATGAGAATATAAAAGGCACAGATGATGTAATACAAGTATTAAATGATGGAAGAATTGACCAAATATGTATATCCGTGCATCCAAACAGATGGAGCAGAAACTTCGGTGAATGGCTGAAAGAATTTATGTGGCAGAATATAAAAAACGTAGGGAAGATTGGGATAAGATTATATGACAGAAGTTTCCGTTAAAATAACAAGCTCGCTTGACACAAAGAAGTGGAGTGATTTTGTGTATAATCATCCACATGGAAATATTTTCCAGACACCAGAAATGGCTGAAGTTTATAAAAGAACCAAAAATTACGAACCGATATCACTTGCAGTCGTTGACAACACAGATGAGATACAGGCTGTTATGTTAGCAGTTGTTATAAAGGAGATGAAAGGTATATTAGGGTCATTTACAGCTCGGTCAATTGTTCAAGGTGGTCCGCTGTTTTCAGAGGGTGATCTGGGCTTTAAAGCTACTTTGCATTTACTTCAAAAATATGAAGAAATTGCAAGAAAAAAGGCGATTTATAGTGAAATAAGAATGTTACATAAGGTACCAATTTTAGATAGTATTCTTAAGAACAGTGGATTTGTCTTTGAAGATCATTTCAATGCTTTAATTGATATAAGTAAGCCAAAAGAGGAATTGTGGGAGCAATTGAAGAAAGATAGAAAGTATATGCCCGGAAGCAAATCTAAGCTGAGATGTGTGAAAAGACGTGCCACCATATACAGTAGTTGCAGGTGTTCCTGCAAAAGAGATTAAAAAATTGGAATTGAAAAATGAGACCCATACCATGTTTGATACCAAGATTTAATCAAGACTATACCTTCAAGGACTTTTACTATGCCCTGAAATCAATTTTCTCAAGGGAGAATTTTGATTTAAAGTCATTGGAGTCAATATTCGGCAAAAGGACCTTCTTATTCACGAACAGTGGTAGAAGTTCGCTGTATGTAATACTCAAAGCATTGAATCTGCCAAAAGGTTCAAAAATAGGTGTGCCATTGTATTCGTGCACGGTTGTGTTCGATGCGATAGTTAATGCAGGCTTTGTTCCTTGTTTTATTGATATAGACTTTGATAATTATACGATGGATCCATATGATTTAGAAGAGAAAATTGATGATTTGAGTGCAGTAGTAGTAATACATACGTTTGGACGTCCTGCGGATATGGATAGGATAAGGAAAATAGCAGACGATAAACCTGTTATTGAAGATTGTGCTCATTCTTTGTTGAGTGAATACAAAGGCAAAAAACTGGCACGTTAGGAGATGCCTCGTTCTTTAGCCTTGCGAAATATATCTCTGCTGGTGAAAGAGGGATGATTATTTTAAACAATAACAATTTAGTGGACACGGTTCAAAGAGAAATAGGTATTTTGGATAATTATTCAACTTTAAATGAGATAAAACATTCTTTGAAGGTGTATGCGAGATCGTTTTTTTATCACAAACCCTGGTTTGGGCTTTTTGCACTGCCGATAGGATTGGCCATCGAGGATAAAGTAGATTTGATGAATAAACGGGGGTTTATGCCATCTAAAATAAGAAAAAGTGATTTAGGGGCGATGCTGAAAAAAATCTCTTCGTTTGAAAGAAAGGTGGAAATACAAAGGAAGAATTCAATATTTTTAATAGAAGAATTAAAAGATACACCTTTGATATTACCATACGAAAACAAAGATACATATTGCAATTATTATTTATTCCCGATAGTGTTTAGAAACAAAGAAGAGGGAGACTTAGCATGTGACTTTTTAAGGAAGAAAGGTGTGGACACTGCGAAACTGTACTGTGAAACGCCTTTAAAAGCTAAACAATATTATGGATACACCGGTAATTGTGCAAATACTGAAAAGTTAGTAAATACAATATTAAAATTATCTATCGTATTCCTGAGATGCTTGAGCCTTTTGATACCCGCTACGATAATCCCTTGTGTGCGTTCAAAGAACTATGAGTACTTATACGAAAGGAGAATTTCTGTAAAGGAAGGAATATAATGGTGAATGCTATGCCAAAGATAGAAATATATAAACTGGAAAGGAGAGAAGAAAAAGAATGGGACGCTTATGTTCTCAAACATCCAAATTCCACATTTTTCCATCAGATAGGCTGGAAGAATGTGGCGGAGAGGACATATAAGCACAAACCTGTTTATCTAATTGCGAGAAAAGAGGGGGAAGTGAGAGGAGTGTTGCCTTTGTTCCTTATGAGAAGCATGATTTTCGGTAAGAAATTGGTATCTGTTCCTTTCGCTCCTTACGGCGGTGTGTGTGCGGATGATGAAATTGCTGAGAAAATGCTTATTGAAGAGGCGATAAGGTCGCAGATGAATGCAATGCAGATTATTTGGGGTTTCGGCAAAAGGGTTTCGGCAAAAGCTTGAAACATAAAAATGGAAATCGAAGAATATTATAAGTTGATAAGTTCAAAAAAACAAGAGAATTTTTTGGCAGAATTCACAGGTCCTATTGCGACAAATCTAGAAGAAGCAGTGGATATAGTGATGCAATCCCATTCAAAGATACTTATAGATGGTCATACACGCTCAAACAGAATAAAAATAGCTAAAATATCAGAAAAATTTCATAGAAAAGCTGACACTTTAACTCCTAAGGTTAGATATTCATTAGAGCTATTAGCTAATAAGGATGTTGTTATTATTGAATCTGCTCATCAACCCACTCTTTTCCCCTATTCTGGGACAATGGTTAAACCAGTTTTAGCACATATAATTGCAGAATCATTAAGGGAGAGGGGTTTGTCAGTAGTGGAATTATTTGGATTGCTTGATACGGATGATATAAAGACAGGATGGCATAGAAGAACGCATCTACCTGATATGAGCTCTAAGGATGGTATCTTAGTTATCAGGAAGGATGTTACATCGAAAAAAATGATTTTTAATGTGGTATCCGCTCCTGACAATAAGGAAATAACGGAATGGAAGGATGCATTAGTAAATTGGGTGAGGCGGAATAGAAAGGCGATAAATAGAATTGCGGGCGAGGAGGTCATCAGTGGAGCAAAAGAGAAATTCTTTTTTGAGCAAATAAAAGAAATTTTTAATCTTTGGAGGAATATACAGGCTCAAGCGGATAGCTATGGTTCTTTTAATTCCCTTTTTTTAACACATGTCATCAATAATTATTGGGATTATCCAACTCTGTTTATTCCTTACTCCTCGTGCATCTCTGTTTTTGAAAAAGAAATTAGTGTATTGATAGAAAAAGGAGAAAAATATGCAGAGAGTCATAACAGACATAGAACATTTATTAAAAGACATATAAATATAAATTTTACAAAAGTTGCGCAGAATCATGTCCCATTTTGGTATATATGTAACTGTGGTGTAAAAGTCAGATTGTTCAAGGAGAAAGAAAGTTTAGAAGGATATTGTGAAAATTGTGGTGCGAAAATAGTGTTGAATATAAAAGAAATCAAAAGTTATAGCAGAAGATTAAGTCCTTATGCAATATCAAGGCATTTAATATTTTTCGAGGGACTTAAACCATCCATGTATGTTAGTGGCTGGGGTGCGATGCCATTCACATTGGTTGCTAAGGGTATTGCTAATGATTTAAATTTGCATTTTCCACCGATAATTCCTTTTCGTATAAGGGAAAAATATGATGGAATTGGGCAGTTGAGACCATTACTTGAACTCAAACGCAGAGGTTTATCGTCTTTAGAGATAGAAAATGAGATGGGGCGTTTGGAGATCATGTCTAAAAAACTAGGAGAGGAAGAGAGATATGAAGAATATAAAAAAGTAAAAAAAGAAATTAGAGATTTAAAAGCCATAAAAAATGCACTTGATTGTTATCCAAGCATTTTGGATTATTGGATAAATTTTGGCATTAGAAAAACGAGGGATAACTGGGAGGAGTTTATAAAAACGCATAATTTTTGGGATGAGACAACAATTTCGTGTTTATCCGTTCATTATGAAAATTTTTTTTTACAAAATGTGAAGAATGTTGGGAAAAGGGAAATTAATCATATATAGACACTTAAGAAATAAATGAAGAAATTGAAGAACTTACCGGGTGTTATTGTAATCGGTGATCACGTTCAGGCATTGGGGATTATAAGGAGTTTGGGTAGACGTGGCATTCCGGTGTATCTTTTACATGATAAAAATCTTTGCATTGGAAGATTTTCTCGCTATACTAAGCGGTATATAAGGATACCAAATCCAAACAATGAAACAGAATTTGTAAACTTTATGACAAAACTTGTGAATAGAGAACAAATAGGAGGATGGATATTGATGCCGACAAATGATGTATGGGTGTATATGGTATCAAAGTATAAAAAAACTCTGGAAGAATATTACAGAGTTCCAACGCCTTGTTGGGATGTCATTAAATATGCATATAATAAAAAATTGACATATATGATTGCGGAAAAGAGTGGAATTCCCATTCCAAAAACAATTTATCCAGAAAATATTGAAGATGTGCGTAAGGGGCTAAAAGATATTCAGTTTCCAGTAATCATAAAGGGCGCAATAGGACATAAATTTTATCAAAAGGTTGGAGCTAAAGTGCTCAAAGCGGGATCTCAGGATGAGCTTATTCAATATTATACCAAATATTCCTCAATCATTGACCCCTCAGAGACAATAATTCAAGAGGTTATTCCAGGTAATTCTTCGACATTTTCTTTTTGTTCGTTTAGGAATAATGAATTGATAGGATACTGGACTGGGTTAAAAATCCGTGAGCACCCTATGGGTTTTGGGACCGGGACTTTTGCACAAAGCGTATGGATACCGGAACTACATGAGTTGGGAGCATGTTTCCTGAATGCAATAAATTATTATGGAATTTCAGAGATAGAATTTAAAAAAGACCCAAGAGATGATAAATATAAGCTTATAGAAATGAATGCGAGAACATGGCTATGGCATAGCTTAGCGATACGTTGTGGAGTAGATTTTCCATATCTCCTATATAAAGATATGATCGGTGAAAAAGTTACACCAGTAATGTCTTTTAGAGAGGGAATTAAATGGTTGCATATCTATACGGACTTATGGGTCGCTATAAAAGAAATAGTAAAGGGAAAATTAAAAATAAGTGATTATTTTAAATCATTAAAAGGGAAGAAGGAATTTGCCGTATTCTCTTTAAATGACCCTCTGCCATTTTTATGCGAAACGTTGATGCTTCCTTACCTTTGGATAGATAGATGGAGGTGATATTATGGATGAAATTATATACAACAAAGAGGGTTAATTTAATTCTATTGGGATATCGTTTTAGTACGAAATATGGTCAATATTATACGAAAAAAGTAAAAAATTTTATAAATAAATTTCTAAATTCGGACATTAAAAATCTCCTTGACATAGGTTGTGGAACTGGCAGATTTGCCATACCGATTTGTAAAAAAGGTTATAATGTTGTTGGATTAGACTTTGATCGTTTTCCTTTGTTGATAATGCAAAAAAGAGATGTCGATGTTGATCCTATTCAAGGAAATGCAACTGACTTACCTTTTATGGATGAGAGCTTTGATTTTATTATATCAATAGGTGTAATTAAGTATATTGAACACTTTGATTATTTTTTAGATGAATGCCATCGAGTCCTTCAAAAAGATGGTTTCAGGTCTTGTAATAGAATCTATCAATAAGAATAATTTTAAATTAATTATTAAAAAATCTTACATAAAAATAACAAATTATTATAAACATGATTACGGTAAATAGACCGGATTTAGATAAAGAAGACGCCATAGCTTTTATTAAAGGACATTTTAATAAGTACATCCCAAGCCTTGAGAAAGAGTTTAGTATATATAGCAATATGAAGTACAATATATTTACCAGTTCTTGCAGGAGTGCACTTTATTTAGCATATACATCTCTAAAGCTTGAAGGAGAAGTTATTGTATCACCACTAACATGCTCAACAGCAATATTGCCTATCCTATGGTGTAATCTAAAACCTTATTTTGTTGATATAGATCCATATACTTATAATATAGACCCCGAAGAAATAAACAAAGCAATCACAAATAATACACGCGCAATACAGGTTATCCATTTAGCTGGAAATCCATGTGATATGAAACCAATTAAAGAACTTGCAGAAGATCATAATTTAGTACTAATTGAAGACTGTGCACAATCTTTAGGTGCGGAATATAATGGTGAGAAAGTTGGCTCTTTTGGAGATATTTCATGTTTTAGTTTCACAAAGAATCTCTATGGTACTGGCGGAGGGATTATAGCTACCAACAACCAAAATCTTGCTTTAAAGATAAAAGCCATCCAACAGAATTTTTGTTCATTTCCTAAGTCACTAAGATATTACAGATTTATTCGAAATTTTATAGAGACAAATAGGGGATATATTTTTGATCTGCTTTATAATATGTTATTCTGCGTTAGAAACAGAATCGTTTTAGACGATAAAAAAGAAGATTCTATGTTGTTATACAAACCATCAAATGTGGAAGCATCAATCTGCCTCATGCAAATTAAAAAATTAAGTGATTTATTAGAGAAAAGAATAAAGAACGCTTCACTCTTAACTAAAGAAATAAAAAAAAGATGTGATATAAAAACTCAAAAAATTACTAAAAACTCCAAACATGTATTTACAAAATATATGATAGAAACGAAAAAAGAGTGCACTAATGTAATAAGAAAACTCCAAGAAAAAGGCATAGATGCTAAACATTTGGAATATAAACAAGGATCCTTCTATCAAGAACGATTTGACAGAAATCTATTGTTCTCTCATTTTGATTCTATAAAAAATTGTGAAAACTATTTAGAAATCCATGATCATGTTGTCTCTTTACCCATATCATCAAATATGATTGAGAAAGAAATCATAACAATCGCAAAAGGAGTAGGGGATATTATTGAAAATAAACGGGGGTTAAAGTAGAATAATAATAAAAGAGAAAACGATATGGAAAAATGGGAGAAGCATCGGTTGTTATTGATATATTGCATTATCCGCATGTGAATTTTTACAAACATGCTATTGCAACTCTCAAAGAAAAAAATATAGATGTGCATGTTATCTTACGACCAAGAGGTAATCTCGTGTCTATATTCGAGAAAGAGTGTCTTGATGTGCCCTTCGTTTTAATTGGCGAACATAGAAAAACCTTGTTTGGTAAAATGGCTGATATGGTTGAACGTGACATAGCTTTTTTGAAATATTTGAGTAAAATAAAGTTTGATGCAGGCACGGGTTTTGGCAGCATTAATATGGCTCATATAACTCGCTTTTTCGGGAAACCTTCAATACTTTTTGGCGATGATATAGAATACAAATTAGGGCACTATTTGGGACACTCTCTTGCTACGAGAGATGTGAGACCTAAATGTGTTCCTGCATACGGGAAAAATTTATTGAAATATAATGGATTTAAAGAATTGGCATATTTACATCCAAACCATTTCAAACCAAATAAGAAAGCATTAGAGCCATATAACTTAGATCCTTATGAGTATGTGTTCATCAGGGAAGTATCAAACGCAAGTTTAAACTACCGAAGGGCGGAGATGGGAAAATTATCTAAAGTCTTGGATTATCTGAAAGAAATGAACTTGAAGATACTTCTCTCAATAGAAAATAAATCATTAATAAATATCTTCAAAGACCATTGTATCATTTTAAAAGAGCCTGTTGAAGACATACACTCTTTATTAAGTTTTGCACATTTCACGATATCTTCGGGGGATAGCATGGCACGAGAATCATGTCTTGTGGGAACTCCAGCAATATACACAGGAGGGAGAGATATGGCAATCAATAAAGAACTCATCAAAAGGTCGTGTATGTTCAAGGTAGAAGACGAAGAAAGCATAAAAAATACAATAGATTACATAATTAACAATGATGTAAGAAAAGAAGTAGAAACCAAGATTAAATATGCAATAGAACATGAATGGGTAGATACAACGCAAGTAATTCTTGATGTTTTACTGGGGACTATTTACAAGGATGATTCTTTAATAGAAAAATATAAACCGACGCCAGATGCGTAATAAGGTAATGATGAACATATCAGTATTCGGATTGGGCTATGTAGGTTCTGTGACTGCTGCATGCTTAGCAAAAAATGGGCATTTCGTGATAGGCATAGATATCAAACAGGAAAAAGTAGAAGCGATAAATGACGGTAAGTCCCCGGTTTTCGAGAAAGGAGTTGATGAATTGATAAGCAAGGTTGTAGCAGATGGCAATTTAAAAGCCACGATATCGGTGAAAGAAGCGATAAAAAATACGGACATTTCATTGATATGTGTTGGCACACCGAGTAATTTAGATGGAAGTATTAATTTAGAGCATATAAAAAGGGTTTGTAGTGATATAGGAGGAGCATTGAAAACCGAAAACAAATTTCATGTGGTTGTTATCAGGAGCACCATTCTGCCGGGAACTACTGAAAACATTCTAATACCAATACTTGAAAGAGAATCAGGAAAAAAGGTTTTTAAGGATTTCGGCGTGTGTGTGAATCCAGAGTTCATGAGGGAAGGTCAAGCGGTGCACGATTTTTATAATCCGGAAAGGATAGTGATAGGAGCTATTGACAAATATTCTGGCGATTTAGTTGAGGATATTTATTCAGATATAAATGCGCCAATTATCCGGGTGGATATTAAAACTGCGGAGATAATAAAATATGTAGATAATGTGTTTCACGGCTTAAAGGTGGCATTTGCGAATGAAATTGGGACTTTATGCAAGAGGTTGGGGATAGATGGTAGGGAAGTAATGAGGATTTTTTGTATGGATAAAAAATTAAATTTATCATCCTATTATTTCATGCCAGGCTTTGCATTCGGAGGTTCGTGCATTCCAAAGGATTTGAGAGCAATACTTCATAAAGCAAGAGAACTTGAAATAGATACTCCTTTGATTGAGTCTATTCTGTATAGTAACCAGAGACATATAGACAGAGCAGTAGAAATTATTATGAAACAGAATAAGAAGAAAATAGGCATTTTTGGTTTGACATTTAAGAGTGGAACGGGCGATATAAGAGAAAGTCCAGCTATTCCAATGATAACAAAACTTTTGGAGAAAGGCTACTTAAAATTATTTGAGAAGGGGTATGATGTTAGTATATACGAGCCATATATTAACATATCAGAAATAGAGGAAATGTTGCCTCATATAGCACCACTAGTAGAATCATCTTTTGAAGAACTTGTCGAGAAATCGGAAGTATTAGTTGTAACAAAAAATGAAGAGATATTTAAGAGGATTCCTGCACTCATGAATGAAGACCAAATTTTGGTGGATTTAGCTGGGGTTGTTAATCGTCAAGATGTGAAAAAAGGAAAATATATAGGGATTTGTTGGTAAGCAATGATACTAAAAAAGGTTGATTTGGAGACCTTTGATAGAGATTTAATGAGGGTTTCAAAGTTTTGGTCAAGGTTAGGAGGGGAACCATCTTTTGAAGGACTAAAAGTACTTGATATAGGCTGTGGTCACGGAAGTCTTTGTGTTTATGTAGCTTCAAAAGGTGCAAAAAAGGTTGTAGGGATAGATATAAATGAACGATTAATAAAATTCGCAAATGAAAATGTTTTACAAAATTATCCACATTTAAAAAATAATTTAGAGTTTAAATGTTGCGATATAGCCGACTTACGTGAAAGTGATTTTGACATTATGTTATCTTATGCCTCCTTTGAACATATACAGAATTTAGATAAAGTCTTTACTGAAATGAAAAAAAGACTCAAAGTTGGCGGAAAAATGTATATTGGATTTGGTCCTCTTTATAATAGCCCATACGGAGACCATAAACTGACAAGAGCCTTTTTGCCTTGGGGACATTTGATTATTCCTGAAACATTTCTCATAAAAAGATTAAACAAGCGTTGTGAAAAGAAAATAACGAGCATTTATGATTTGGGCTTGAATAAATTATCTTTAGCAGAATATAAAAAGTTATTTTATAATAATAATGATTTGCGTATTTTATATTTTCGTGTAAATGTAAGTAATAACTTCATATCAAGATTATTTTCTTTGATAAGGCATGTTCCTTTCCTTGAGGAATATTTCTCTCACAATCTATATTGTATCCTTGAAAAGGTTGAATAAATAGCATTATTATGAATATAAAATTTCAAAACAAGATAATCTCGCATAACAAACCAACAATAGGTGCTGAAGAAATAAAAGCCGCAGCCGATTGCATAGGCAATTTAGAACTAACGATGGGAACGAAAGTAAAAGAATTTGAGAAGGCATTCACTAAATACATTGGTGTAAATTCGGTAGCAACTTCTTCTGGTACATCTGCTCTTCATTTAGCTTTGATTGCTATCGGTGTTTCAAAAAATGATGAGGTTATAATCCCATCTTACACATGCATAGCGGTTGCGCTCCCTATATTATACCAGCAGGCGAAGCCTATCTTGACAGATGTAAACGATGATTATAACATATCTGTTGAGGATGTGAAGAAAAAAATTACAAAAAGAACAAAGGCAGTTATAGTGCCTCACATGTTTGGCTACCCTGCGGATTTAAAAGAGCTTAAGGAAATTTGTGAGGAAAAAGACATATATCTTGTGGAAGATTGTGCACAGGCTATTGGTGCGATATATCAGGGTAAAAAGGTAGGGACAATAGGTGACATTTCCATTTTCAGTTTTTATGCGACAAAAATGATGACAACGATACAGGGGGGGATGGTGTGCACAAATAACTCGGATTGGATTCAGATAATTAAAGATTTGCGATATCATGACCAGTGCCGTTCGTTGGAGGATACCGACCTGAGGATAAAATATAGTTATATGATGTCGGATGTGGGGGCTGCTATGGGGATTATTCAATTGAAGAAATTGGGGTATTTCATAAAGAGGAGAAGAGAGATAGCTTCTATTTACCTTGAAAATTTGGATAACAAAGAGATAAAGCATCCTTTGGAAAACAATGAGAAAAAACATGTATACTCACGATATGTTATTAGAACGCCTTATGATCCATCTGTGATAATAGAAAGGATGAGAGAGCAAAATGTTGTATGTGAAAGGATGTATATGCCTCCACTGCATAGGCGTGTATTACTTAAAAAGTATAACAGCAATGTAAAATTTCCAAAGACTGATGAGATATTGAATTCGGCAATATCTTTGCCAATATATCCTTCATTGGAAGATGAAGAAGCTGAATATGTTGCGGATGTTTTTAATAAAGTTATTGAGAAAGTTAGATAGATGATCGTAGCTATACACAAATAAATTATCTCCATATTCGGAATTCTTTGATAAATTATGCCGGAAATAACGCTTTCTATACCGGAAGATGCGTATAAGAAAGTGAAAGAGCATGAAGAAGTAAGATGGAATGAAGTTATCAAAGATGCTATAATAGAGTATATCTGCGTTTAGAGATGCGGGAGCTGGAGGTGAAAACCGAGGAGTTGCTCGAAGATCTCAGAGAGGCTCGGAGAGGATTTCATAAAGGAGTTATACGAAATAAGTTTTGAAGAAGCTTTAAGTGCTTATGAGAAAATGCGAGAAAAGGAATGGAAAAGATTTTACACGATACAAGCAGTTAGATAAATGCTTACAAACAAAGGAAGCGATTGATAAGTTACAATTTTCAGTCCCTAAATTGATATGATTATGACAGCAATGGCATTATGAAGAGTGTTAAAGAAATTAGCAAAGATTAGCAGGAGGATGAATATGAGGACAATAGAGAATAAAGGTATTGAAGAGAAGAAGGAGAAATCAACTCCTTATAGGAGGAGACGAAGAAATGTTCTTGCTGTGGGAGCACATGCGGATGATGTAGAAATAGGATGTGGTGGAACAGTTGCGTTACATTCAAGAAACGGCGATAATGTTATCATATTAATCATGGCAGAATCCTCCTATACATATTATGATGGCACGGTTCTAAGAACGAAAGAGGAGGGGAGGATAGAAGAAGAGAACGCAGCGAAAATATTAGGTGCAAAGAAACTCATAAATTTGGGATTTAAAACGAAAGAAGTGCCTTATTCAGGAGAATCGGTGGAGGCTATAAATGAAATTATAGATAGATATGACATAGACATTATATATACGCACTGGTATCATGACACGCATCAAGACCATAAAAGGACAACACAATCCGTGCTTTCTGCCGGCAGGTATGTGAAGAATATACTGATGTATGAGCCTGAATATCCCGCAGGAAGGTCTTATTTAGGGTTCAGAAATCAGTATTATGTGGACATCACTTCCACATTTCACATAAAAATGGAGGCACTTAAGCAACATAGGAGCCAGGTGAAGAAATATGGCAAGGATTTTCTTGAGGCAGTGGAGGCGAGAGCACGCCACCGAGGGTATGAAATCGGAAGCAGATATGCAGAATGTTTTGAGGTGGTCAGATTATTGGGAGAGATCTGAGTGGGATCCAAATGACAAATACTACAAAATCTCAATGTGAACATGGATGTTTTATAATATAATGAAAGAAAATAAAAATTCACGCCAGTATATTGTTGTTACGCCATGTAAGAATGAAGAAAAAAACCTTCCTAACCTTGTGCAATCAATGACGGCACAGACAATAAAACCGGCTTTGTGGGTGATTGTGGATGATGGCAGCACAGACAGGACAGGGGAAATAATAGCAGAAGTAGAGGAAAAATATGGGTGGATTAAAGGGTTACATTTGGAAAAATGCGAAGAATATATGGGAACTCATTTAGCTTATGTGTGTAATAAGGGATTTGAGTTCGCGAGAGAGTATTGCGATAGGGAAGGTATATCTTATGAATATATAGCGTTAGTTGATGCAGATAATATTTTGGAAGCGAGGTATTTTGAAAAACTTATAGAGGAATTTGAAAAAGACGAGAAATTGGGTATAGCGAGTGGAAATAGTATATTTGTAGATATTGAAATGATTTTGGATGAATTGAAGGCAAAAAATCCAAATATAACAGTAATGGACAACGAATTCTGGCATATATGGGATAGCAATTCCACAGAAAAACAAAAAAGCAGGGAGGATTTGCCCATGGGTTCTGCGAGAGTGTGGCGAAAAGAATGTTTTGAAGAGACCGACGGATATCTACCAGTTCCACTACCAGATAGTGTATCAAATGCGATGGCGAAATTAAAAGGCTGGAAAACAAGACGTTTTATGGATATAAGAGTTATAGAGAGGCATGGTCTGAAGAAACAAGGGCTGTGGGGGGGATATAAGGAAAAAGGAGAATCTTATTTCTTCTTGGGGCAGTCTTTTCTCCTTGCAGTGCTAAAAGCACTGAAATATACTTTCAAAAGACCCTATTATATTGGAATGGCATACTTTTATGGATACATCAAATCCTTTATTTTAAGAAAAGAGAGGGTTAATGATGGCAAAATTAAATACTATTATGGATATATACGCACAGAAGAACTGAAAAATTATTATAAACGAAGACTAAAAAAGCTATTAAAAGGGAAATGAATAATTCAATACGATTTTCAGTACGAACAAAGGTTATTTTATTCAGTTTACTTATAATGTTAGGGCTTATTTTTAGATATCCTACAACACCGCATGAAATTGGCTGGGATTCTTTCACAGTGCATTTGATGGCGAATTCCATCTCTGAATTCAGTTATGCAAAATGGTGGCTACATCCAGCATCAGTTATTGGGTGGTATCCATATTCATCAGTTAGCGCAGTCCCTTTCCTTTTATCCAGTATATCGCAGTGCACGGGCATAGATGTCGAAAGGGTTATTTTATTATATAGCATGTTTTTGGGAATATTTAGCATTTTTGGTGCTTATTTGATGGCTGGAGCGATGTGGAATAATGATATTTTCAAATTTTTGGTAGCAATTGTTTTTTCAGCCTCGCAAGGTATAATAACATTCTCAACCTGGACAGCACATTCAAGAACGCTTTTTGTCATTTCACTGCCTTTATTTACTTATCTGCTGCTAAGAACACGCACATTTAAGGTAAGATTTGGTATATTAACTTTTATTATTTTGGCATTGCTTCTTGTAACGCATCATTATATTTACTTTACCATCCCTATCATAATAAGTTATCTTGTCATTGTGATGATATATAAATCAGGGAAATACATCAAATCAGTAAGAATTCCTGAGAATATTGGCAGTTTTGCTATATTTGTAGGTTTTTTAATTATGTTTATAATACCATTTTTTACAAGAACACTGATGGAATCGGACCCTGAAATGTATAGAAGTGGAGGAGGGCGCTATGATTGGCTTTTTTATATGATTGAAGGATATATAAGATATATAGGAGTTTTAATTATTCTAGTTGTTAGTGGGTATATTTATCTTATATTAAAGCGAAATAAGAGGTTTGAGGAATGGTTTTTATTGCTGTGTTTAGTGGGTTTGACGCAGTTTTTGTATATAATAACTTACATGAAGTGGTTCATATTGCCTTTTGCAAGTTTGTTGATTGGCATAGCTCTGACAAATGTGGCTATTGCTGGATTACGAAAAAATATGAGTATAGAGAAGAGAAAATATGCGATATCCTTTGTTATTATTTTTTTATTATTATCTGCTATCTTCACAGGATATTACCAGTATCTGCATTTTCTAAATGATCCAGATCCACATAAGCGATATATGGAGGAGAGGACATATATAGGAGCATTGTGGATTAGGGATAATATGGAAAAAAATGAAAAAATATTTGCCGAGAGTTACATATCTATCAGAATATTTTCCATATCAGAAGTACCGACATTAACCGGTAGTGGTCCAGTTGATCTGGCTTATGGTTTTGTAGACCCAAAGAAATTGGAAATAAAATTGTTATATCCACTTACATCTGTTGAATTTTATTTCCATGATCCATATAAAGCGGTTAACAGATCGCTTGACGCTAAAACAAGTTGGGCTGTTGGAAAAATTGAACAAAGTGATATTAATTATCATTACAGTTGGGCATATCGTTTAACTTCTTTGTTCAACTTATCGTATTACGTTGAAAATAATGATGTCAATAATATCTTCTCAGAATCTGTTCAAAATACAAAAGATTGTTTATATGATAATGGAAAAATTCGGATCTGGCATCTAAAATAATTAGAAAGAGTTGAATATGAACTCCGAACTCAAAAATATTGATTCAAAGGATCATCAAAAAAGACGTGTTTTTGTCATTGGATTAGACGGTGCAACATTTGATTATATAATGCCTTGGGTAAAACAGAATAAATTGCCTTTTATAGGGGAGCTGATAAGAGGGGGAGTATATTGCAATATGGAAAGCACCATACCTCCTACTACTCCTCCTGCTTGGGTATCCCTTATAACAGGGAAAAATCCGGGAAAACACGGAATATATGACTTCTTTAAAAAAGATATTAATAATATATCCAGATTAGTTGATTTTACTGACATAAAGGCGAAATGTATTTGGGACTATTTAAGTGAAAAAAATAAGAAATCCATTATTGTGAATTTCCCTTTGACCTATCCTCCCCCAGAAATCAACGGAATTGTAATTCCTGGAGAATTGACTCCTCGAGAAAAGTTTAAATCTTATCCGTCCAATATAATTAAAGAAATTGAAAAAGAAATTGGAGAATATATGGTGTTTCCAGACAACAAAATTCTTAAATACCCCGAAAAGAATATTAATAAAATTTTTAAAATAGTAGACAATCTAAAAAATGTAACTTTATATCTAATGAATAAATATGATTACGATTTATTTATACTCCAATTTCAAATTACGGATACTATTTTCCATATAATAAAAGACGAAAAAAAGATTTTAAAAGTTTATCAAGCGGTAGATAAATCTATAAGTGAGATTTTCCAAAATCTTGATCAAAATACTATTGTTTTTATAGTTTCTGATCATGGTATGACTTCGATAAAAAAGGAGATATATATAAATAAATTTTTAATAGATTTGGGATTGCTTCAGATTAAAAGTGGTCAAAATAAAAATTATACCCATCCCCTTTCACACTTAGAATGTGGAAAATCAAATAGAAAACCATTTCTTGAAAAGAAATCACTTAACTTTCTTATAACCGGGGGACTAACAGTGGAAAAAATAAATCATTTTTTCCCCTTTTTTAGATTTTTTGGAAAATTAATCCCTGAAAATTTGAAAAGATTTTTACCACATAGCACTATTGATTATAATAATTCAAAAGCATATCTGTATTCTTCAACAGCATGCGGAATTGTGATAAATGCAAAAACTGTTAATGAATACGAAAAAATAAGAAATTTGATAATAAAAGAATTATCTAAATTGGAAGATCCTGAGAATGGTGAAAAAATTATTGAAAAAATATTTAAGAGAGAGGAGATTTACTTCGGACCTTATTTAAACAAAGCTCCAGATGTCCTGTTTTTGACGAAAAATTGTAAATATATTATAAAAAGTAATTATTACAATAGAAAATTAGTGTCAAAATCAAGTGATTTACGGGGTCATAACATGAATGCAATTTTCATTGCTTATGGTTCTGATATTAAGAAAAATACGCGAATAGATGATATAAAAATTTTCGATATTGCACCCACAATTCTTTATATTTTGGATCTAAAGATCCCCAGGGATATGGATGGGAGGGTATTAAAGGAAATATTTAACGAGTGTAGTGACCTAGCCAAAAGAGAGGTATCTTATACGGAAATAAATGAAAAAGAAAGGATTAAATATAATATAGAAAGAATTAAAAAGTACCGAGTATGAGAGAACAAAATATTGTGTCATATTTAAAAAGAAGAAAAGAAGGGGGGGTAAAAAAGGTTGCATTAGTCACTGGCAGCTCAAGGGGTATAGGACGTGCAATAGCAATAGAATTGGCAAATGAGGGTATTAATATAGTAGTTAACAACAGCAAAAACCCTCAAGAAGGGCTCGAAGTCGTAAAAGAAATTAAGAAAATGGGACAGCATGCAGTATATATTCAAGCTGATGTATCTGATCCTAAACAAGTAGAAAATATGGTTAAAAGGATAATAAATGAATTTGGAAGAATTGATATATTGGTAAATAATGCAGGAATAATAATGGATAAAAAACTTGAGAATATGGATATAGAACAGTGGAACAAAGTGATATCAGTTAATTTAACTGGCACTTTTAATTGCACTAAAGCCGTTATCAAATATATGAAAAAACAAGGAGGGGGTAAAATTGTCAATATTTCATCCATTGTAGGGGAAATTGGTAACTTCGGGCAATCCAATTACGCTGCATCTAAAGGGGGTGTTATAGCATTCACAAAAACTGTTGCAAAAGAATATGCAAAATACGGAATAACTGTCAATGCGGTCGCTCCTGGATTTATTAAGACAAAAATGCTTGAAGGAATTCCTGAAGAAATTATGCGGAAGATATTGGAGCAAATTCCTCTCCGCAGGCTCGGAGAGCCGGAAGAAGTTGCAAAGGTAGTGCGCTTTTTAGTATCCGACGATGCAAATTATATAACAGGGCAAGTTATTAATATAAATGGCGGTATGTATATGTGATACAGATATAAGAATAGATTTGCAATGAGCAAATATAACGTGATTTGGAACATGAAATAATTAGAGAGGGAAAAACTTATGTTTAAAAAATATCAAAAAAAAATATTTAGAGTCATAGAAACAATGATTGCTTATTCCGGACTTCTCAATACGTTATATTATAAGCACATAAAATATCGGGGTAAAATTGGGTCAAATTTTAAAATTGGTCGCCATTCAAAGATAAAAGCTGAAAATTTATCGATAGGTGATAATGTTTTCATTGGTCATAACACTATCATAACAGGTAGAACAGTGAAAATCGGTAACAACTCAAGAATTGAGTCTTTTGTAACAATCGGTGGTATGCAAACTCAAAAATCGGAGATTATAATTGGTAATTTTGTATGGATTTATCCCTGGACCTTTATAAATAATAGCTATCCTGTTATAATCGGGGATAGAGTACCAATTGGAGGGCATTGCTTGATATTTACACATGGGGTATGGAAATCAATTTTTGAGGGATATCCCGTAGATCTTGCTCCTGTAATTATTGAAGAAGACGTTTGGATACCATTCCATGTTTGTATCACCCCCGGGGTTACAATTAGAAAAGGGGCAACAATAGGACTGGGTGCAGTAGTCACAAGGGATATCCCTCCCTATTCTTTAGCAGTTGGAGTTCCTGCGAGGGTGATAAAATCACCTCCTGATTTTCCTCGAAGGCTTAACATGAATGAATGTAAAAATATTCTTTTTGATATTTCAGAAGATTTTTTGGAATATATACGTGAGCTTTATTCAGCGGAAACAAAAATAGTTGAAAGAGATAAGATATTCATAGCTGATATCATTTTTGAGAGGAAAATTTATAGCTTAATAGCAGGAGTAGAGGTTAAATTGGAAGATATTCCTCACATTGAAGTTAATAATAAAACTCTAATAGTGATGAGTATTGGCTCACGCCCATTTCCACTGATTAATTTCCCTCAGACAAACGTGATGTGGTTTGACCTTATAAATGAATACCACTCCCCTAATCTTGACAAGTTAGGAATGATAATATTAAAGAAATTCCTTCCTAAATATGGCATCTTCAGCTGGCATTTCCAGCTTTAGATAAAAATGGAAAATTTGAAAGTAGGAATCGCAAGAGAAGATATTACCCCAGAGGTTGGCATACCAATGGATGGTTTTGTAGCAAAAAGACGCTATTCCAAAGGTGTTCATGATGCTATTCAAGCAAAGGCAATAGTATTAGGTAACGGCAGGAAAAAAGTGGCAATAGTTTCTTGTGATCTGTGCTGGCTGAATAATAAGATGGTAAATAAGACAAAAGACTTAATAAAAAAGCAAACTGATGTGAACGACATAATATTAGCGGTAACACATACTCATTCAGGACCTGCCATATTACATTTATTGGTAACACCCACAAAAAAAAGTGTAGAATATGTCAAAGAACTACCAAATCGAATAGCTGGTGTAGTGAGAAAAGCTTGCGAGGATATGAAAGAGGCAGAAATTGGTGCTATAAAAGGAAAAGTTAACGGAATAGCCAGGAATAGATGCATACTTGATGGAACTATTGACCCAGAACTCAATATAATTTATATAAGAACTTTAGCTGATGATTTACGCGCGATTTTAATTAATTATAGCTGTCATCCAGTAGTCTTAGGAAGAAAAAATCGATATATTTCCGCTGATTTCCCTGGATATTGCACAGCGACTGTTGAGAAAAATTTGGGTAAAAATAGTGTGGCCTTATTCCTGAATGGAGCATGTGGAGATGCTAATCCTGTCTCCTGCAAGGGCCATTATTGTAATGGAACTTTCCGAGATGTCGAGCAAATAGGCAGTAAATTAGCAAAGGAAGCATTGCGAATTATATCAAAAGTCAAATGTGTTTCTGAATTTGATATCAATATCTTAACTAAAAAAATTAAATTTCAATCAACAAATCCAATTTTTGAGCGCGAAATAGAGGTTAAGATTTTAACTTTAAATGATATATTTTTGATTGGTATCCCTGGAGAATTATCTGTTCAAACTGGATTGGAAATAAAACGGGATTCAAATGCTAAACATGTGATCATAAGTTGTTATACAAATGGTTATGAAGGGTATATACCTGCTCAAGAAGCTTATAGGAGAGGATGTTATGAGGCAGGTTTATTATGCTGGTTACCGGAAGGAGCAGGAGAAAAAATTAGAGATTATATAGTAAATATAATCGAACAATTGCACAAAAATAAAGCTAAGGGTGAGAAATCTTGATAAGATGTGCTAGATGTATATTACCCTATACATACCCTGGAATAAAATTTAATGAGAAAGGTATTTGTAATAAATGTATTGAGTACAAAAAAAGGAAAAAAGAGGATTACAGGGCATTGGAGATAAAATTAAAAAAATTATTTAATCATTATAAGCATAAAAATAGAACATATGATTGTCTTGTAGGTATAAGTGGCGGAAAGGATAGTACATATACCCTCTATTTCTGTAAGGAAATTTGTAAAATGAACGTTTTAGCTGTTAATTTTGATAACGGATTCATGTCCTCTCAAGCATTGAAAAATATACAGAAAATTATTGATAAACTAAATGTTGATTATATTTCATATAAACCCAATTGGAATTTAATGAAAAGACTCTATTCTCATTTTCTTTTAACAATAGGTGATTTTTGTACTCCTTGCGCAGTAGGCGTTAAAGCTACATTGTTCAGAATTGCGAAAAAAGAAAAAATCCCCTTAATAGTTAGTGGAGGTTCAAAATATGAAGTCATTCCTCCGGAAGTAGCATATCATAGTCAAAATACTTTCAAAAATGTTATTCGCGGGAAGATACCTTTAAATGAAGTGAATAGTTTTTTGTATCCCCTAGTATATAAAAAATTTATAAGATACATAAATCTCTCCGATTACATCTACTGGAATGAGGAGGAGATTTTGAGAACAATCAGGGATAATCTTGGATGGAGTGAAGGTTCCTATACTTCGGTAGATCATTTCGATTGCATAGCACATACAATTAGTGATTATTTGTGGTTACAGAAATGGGGATTCAGTAGAAAAACTTTAAAGTATAGCATAATGATACGAGAAGGAGAAATGGACAGAGAAACCGCCTTAAGAAAAATAGCCATTGAAGAATCTAAAAAAGAACCCGAGGAAATGAATTTCTTTTTAGAAAGATTAAATTTAACTAAAGAGGATTTTTATAAATCTATATATAAAAATGGTAAATTTTTTTATGAAAAGGATACAATAAAAATTATTGCCTTTGCAAAAAAAATTATTGCTTTCGCAAAAAATTTCAGACCATAAGAAGTATAAATATGATAAGGCAAATCAGGTGAATATAATAATTCATGAAAGAGAAAATAAAAGTGGTAGTATTTACAGGTTCTATTATATTAAATAAAGATTATTATGATGTAAGAAATAAATATATTATCGAGAGATTAAAATATTTAAAAGATTACGATGACTTGGAAATTACCATCATCTGTCCAAGTAATGTCTCAGATAAATTTAAAGGATTTCATTATATAACATATCCATTTCTAAATAAAAAACATTTAAAATTAATTTCAATCACAATATTCTCCTTCCTGAAATTATTAACTCTGAATTGGAATACATTTCATGTGGTTCATTGTTATAGCCACGAAGCTGCCAGAGTTACTTTGATTGTGCAGAGGTTTTTAAGAAAAAAAATGTGCATATTATTTGAACCAATGGGACTAGCTACCGAAGAATGCCGAATATATGCCAGATCGTCGATTAAAGCTCGACTTTTAAAACCTCTTCTATCTTTGGAAGAGAAATTGATTTTTAGTTATTCGCATGGAATAATAGTATATACAAAAAATTGGAAAGAATATATGTCAAAATTTTATGGGATACCTGAGGATAATATATTCATCGTTCCCCATGGTATAAATTTAAAATTATTTGCACAGAATACGCATAAAAGTCGAGATATAATAGATAAACTAAATCTGCAAGATAAAAAAGTAATTATGTATGTTGGTACAATTTCTGAGTTACATGGATCTATGGTTCTAATAAAAGCGATTCGAATTATTAATAAAAAAGCTAAAAACACTGTGTTTGTAATCGTGGGAGAAGGAAATCTTAAACCAAAAATAAAGCAATACATAAAAAGATATCAATTGGATAATGTAATCTTGGAAGGTAAAGTTCCGCAACAAGAGGTGCCCAAATATTATGCATTAGCAGATATCCTTGTAATACCCCATGTCAGGCGTATTGATTCGGAATTGGATTTCCCAACTAAACTTTTAGAGTATCTTGCTAGTGGAAAACCAGTGGTAGCATCAAATCTTAAAGCAATAGCGGATGTTGTAGGAGATAATGCAATTTTGGTCGAGCCGGATAACCCACAAGCTTTAGCCGAGGGCATCCTCCAATTATTAAATAATGAAAAATTAGCAGAGAAAATGGGGGAAGAGGGAAAAAGATTAGTTCGTAATTATCCATGGGAAGAAAGTGCTAGGAAATTATACAAAATATACAAACATTTATTCTTATTAAAAAAGATAAGATAGAATTTTTATATTTATTTACTTATTATTTTCTTCATTATATTTATATCATCTTCCCGGAATTCTCTTAAAGCAAATAATGTTGCTAAATATATAATTCCAGCCAATGAAATTAACAAAAACATATTAATATCCATGAAATAATAAACAAAAGTGCCCATCATTAATCCGCTAATTACCGGTTTTATTGCTATCTTATGCATAGGCAAAATTTGTAAGTGCTTAGAGACAAAATAGAAACTTGTTACGAATAGCACTACTTTTGTTGCTACTGTTGCAATAGCTGCGCCATTGTAACTCAGTATGGGAATCAAAATAAAATTAAGAATTATATTTACAATAATACATAATATATGGCTCAATGTATTTAGCTTTTGTTTGCCTATTGAGACCAATAAATATAGTAAAACAGAATTTACTGAAGTAACCACCTGTGCCCAAATCAATATTTGAAGAGCATCCGATGAGCCGGCAAACTTTGCACCATAAATCAACAGTATGATTTTATCAGCTAAGACGGTTGTGCCTATGGCAATAGGCAATGTGATAATTAAAAGATACTTGACACCAAATTTATAACTTCTTATTAATCTTTCTTCTGATATCTCAGATAATGAAGACATTATTGGGAATAATGAAATCATAAGTGCATTCGGAATAAGTATAAGCGGTTCGGATAATTTATATGCGGCGGAATAAATGCCAACTGGAGCGTCCCCTTGTATTATTGAAAGCATAATTATATCAATTCTGAAATAAAGTACTCCGATAACACTGGTGAGTGCTATTGGTAAAGATTCCCTAAATAGATATTTCCATAGTTTAAAATCAATTTCAAATTGTGGTCTGACAAATTTTCTGGAGAACAGTCTGCATAGAGATGTTTTGACCATTTCCGAGAATACTAATGCAACTATTATATGCATGAGTGTGCCTTTCACGAAAATAATGGAAAATATGAGAACCGCAGATAATCCTTTAAAAATCAATTTTGCAATTACATTATATTCCATTTTGAGGTTTGCTTGGAATATTGTGGCGTAAAAATCGCTAAAAGAAGAGAACAGCAATGTAAATGCTGCTATGTAAATATAAGTAGTGGTGTCTTTTGGATAAGGCATGAATGATATAGTAATTATTGACAGAATAATAGCAAAAATTGTCAATATTAATTTTATGATATATGCATTTCCCATAAGTTTTGGTGCTAATGAGCAATCACGAGACATCTCTCTTACGAGAATTGTTTGAAGTCCGAGGTCAGTTATGATGCCGAAGAAAGCGAGATACGCAAATACAAAATTATACTTACCAAAACCGACCGTGCCGAGATATCTCGCAAGGAATATCGTTACAAATAAAGATACCGCTCTGAAGAGAATATCCCCAAAAATGATGATACCTGTGTTTCTTGCAACCTTGCGTACTGTGCTCATGTGAAATCTTCACCTGATTTATCTAAATCTTAAATAATATATACACAAACTCGCTGAAGCGAAGAATCTCACATCCAAATTTTGGGGATTTGATTATTGTATTGGGATTTTGAATTTTTTGTGGTATTTGACATTTTGATTTATTATCCCAGTTTCTACATTTCTTTTTCTAAATTCTCCTTCTCAAATCTCTAAACATAATCTGCTATAAAATTAAATAATAATTTATTATATTGTATTAATACAAGAAAATTCCAAAGAACTTATATACTCCCAACTTGGTATATAAGACCGACCATGAGGAAAGGGGGAGATGTGGAGGAAAAAATAGAAATAGAAAGAAGAAAGAAATGGGGGATTTTTTATGTGTATATAATATGTATTTCCCTCTGCCTTTCTCTTCTTACTGGGGTGGCGAGTGCTGCAGGAGGCGAAGTAGATGGTATATCCACATACAAAAGCACAGAATATGATTCGGCTGCTTCAGTATTTGCTGATGGAGAGAATGTTTATGTTATGGTGAGAGACTGGGCAGGAACAAAAGGAGGGACATCTACCGCTACCATCACTAATGGAGCAGAAACTATTACAATACCCCTTTATGATAACGGAACATCACCAGATACTAAACCCAATGATGGGGAATACTGGGGAGTTTTTACAATAGGGACAGGCACAACCGATGATAGTTCAGATTATTTACACATTGATGATGGAAAAGAAGCGACAATAACTGCTGATGTTGGTGGTGATGGAAATTCTGGCATAGCAAAAATCCTTGCTTATTATAACACAAATCCTACAAAAATAACTGTTCAGCCAGGCGAGTCAATACAGGAAGCCATAAATAATCTCCCCGCAGAAGGAGGTGTGGTGGAACTTGCTCCTGGTGTACATGATGTATATGATACAATTGTTATCAATAAGAGCAATGTTACAATTATGGGCACACATAACTCAGAAATAAGAACTCATGATTCATCCAAGGATATATTCGCATTGCATCATAAGAATCCGAGCCCAGATGAAGATTGGTCTGTTCAACCCATTCTGCGTAATATAGTATTAAAAGGATTTAAAGTCAGTAGTACTTATACGACCTATACAGGACAACGAAATGCTTTAATTAGAGCATATAATGTAGAGCATTTAACAGTTAAGAATATCTATGATGTTTCTCATATTTGGTTTTTTGTTGCTGTAGGAACAACAGGAGGTGTTACGAATGGACAACAGGAGAATATTTACATTAAAAATAACACCATTTACCATTCCTCTCCAGTTTTTGCCTGGTCTAAAAATGTTTATGTGATCAACAATACTATTATTGATTCTCATCAAAGTTATGGAATCGATGCTAATAGGAATAACTTGTATGTTTATATAATAAGGAATAATGTAGTTGGTGGTGGGAATGCTAATCTCCATATGTATAGCTCACAATACTGGATAGTGGAAGATAATATTCTTGCTGGTAATACCAGATATTGTCTGGATTTAGGAGTTATTCCACAACATGCCATAATAAAAAATAACACAATGAGAAATGGATTATGGGGTGGAGTTTGGTTTTGGCCTGTGGAAATAAAAAATATAATGTTTGTAAACAATAGAATATACGATAACAACGGACCAGGGATTCTGGCTACTCCCTATAGAGGACCTGTGGAAGCAAATATAAGAAATAATATAATTTACAATAATCTTGGAGATGGTATTAAAATGGAAAATGAAAATGGAGCATTAATCGTAGCAAATAACATAATTGCGAATAACGGAGGTTATGGGATAAACCTCATATCTGGCAATTTGACAATTAGTTACAATGATATATGGAACAACACACTCGGCAATTACAACGGTGTCTCTGCTGGAGAAGGGGATATTTCCGTTGCCCCTCTCTTCGCTGACCCAGATAATGGCGACTTCCACCTCAAATCCCAATACGGCAGATGGAACGGCTCTGTTTGGGTAATTGATGATGTTACTTCTCCTTGTATTGATGCGGGAGACCCAGAGGATGATTATTCTAATGAACCAGAGCCTAATGGAGGGAGGATAAATCTTGGTGCCTATGGAAATACCCCTGAAGCCTCCAAGTCCTCTGGAGTGGATACAACCCCTCCAACTATAATTGCAAACTCACCTACAGGAGAAAATGTATCCATAGATACAACAATATCTGTAACCTTCTCTGAAGCAATGAACAAAACATCAGCAGAAGGTGCCTTTTCTATTTCTCCTTCTGTTTCTGGCTCTTTCAGCTGGGATGGAAATAAGATGATTTTCACTCCTGATTCCAATCTCGCCTATAATACAACTTACACTGTAAATATAAGCACATCTGCAGAGGATTTAGCAGGAAACAATTTGGAATCTCCATATTCTTGGCAGTTTACAACCATAGAAGAGGATACGACCCCTCCAGTAATATCAGACATCCAAACATCATACATCACCTCTAATAGCGCAACAATCACTTGGACAACTGATGAACCTTCTACCTCTCTTGTCAAATATGGCACAACCTCTGGCTCTTATCCCTACTCCCAAGAAGATACCTCCTACACCACCTCTCACTCTATAACTCTTACCAACTTACAACCAAACACCACTTATTACTTTGTGGTCAACTCAACAGACAAGGCAGGGAACTCTGCTCAAAGCAGTGAGTATAATTTTACAACACTTTCAGCACCAAAAGAAGGAGATGTTATTCTGTGGGATACAAATAAGAAATATGACTATAAGAATCCATTTTGGGATGCATACAATGATAGGGCTAATTGGACGCAAGTTCCCTATGGAACAACAAACTATACATTTAAAGGCGACGCAATGATTGAGAATGGTCATTATTTCCTATTTCTGTATTCATATACCGGCAATTGTCCAGATCTCAGAACAAAATTTGGCGATGATAGATTTGGAACATTCAACGAGATATACAAGGTCTATGATACGGGAGGAATAAGAGATTTTGGACATGGTGCTGTGTGGACAGAGATTATAAAGAATACGCCAGAGGAGGTGATTGTTAAATCAGTGGGAAAGGGACATCAAACGGGGCTAAATGTTACCACAATATACAGGATAACAAAAAGACCTTGGTTGGAAGTCCAGCCGGTAGAGAGGGTAAATCAGCAGGGAATACATGATAAATCCCGTTTGGCAGCATTTGTCTTTAAAAATGTGAGCAAAGACATACTATTGGATGCCAACAAACATGGAGATTTCATAGAGAGAATCAATCCTCCAGAAGGTTGTATTGGAGAAATCAATTTCCAGAGAAGACTAAGTAGTGATGAAGATTACATATTGTTCCTGACATTCCCTCCAGGTGTGGAAACAAATTCTCTAACCTACCAAACTATGGATTATCCAGATTGTTATTGGGAATGGGATTGCCGTTGCTGTGTTTCTCGTTCTGTGAGTCAGAACTTTGCCTATCTTGGAGAGAAAGTAATTATTGCCACGCTTAATTTCAAAGATAATTGGAAGAGGGAGGATGTTAATAAATATTTAAGCAAAGGTGATACATACACAAGTTCATTCACCGCCCCTTATGCAGGAAAATGGAGAATAGTGGGTGTTTATTCGGATGATGACTATTATATAACAGATTATTTCAGCGAAGTGGAAATGAACGAAGGTGAGCATTTCACATTTACAAGTCCGAGAAATGGGACTTTAGAATATCTTGTGATGTATATGTTTGACCGCACTGAGAACACACCTGAGAATATTACCACAATAATGGATGTTTATCGGGAGGCAATCGGCGGTGATATCACACCTCCAAATATAACAAATGTTCATGTATCAGCAGCGGATAATTTCGCGACTATCACTTGGAATACTGATGAAAAGAGCAATAGCTTAGTTAAATACGGCACCGAATCTGGCATTTATACAAACATCACAGGTGATACATCGTATGTAATTTCGCACAGTATCACTCTCACAGGCTTAACCCCCAATACTACTTATTATTTCGTAGTGAACAGCACCGACCCTTATGAAAACTCAAATCAGAGCGGTGAGTACAGATTTACCACAGAGGAGCCAGATACTACACCACCTGCTATTTACGATGTGAGCGTATCAAGTATAACAAGCACTACCGCAATAATCAGCTGGAAAACAGACGAGGCGAGCAATAGCTTAGTTAAATACGGCACATCCACAGGAAATTATACTCAAACTGAAAGCAACTCCTCTTTCGTAACATCTCACTCAATCACCCTTACTGATTTAACAGCGAATACCACCTATTATTTCGTTGTGAACTCCACAGACACAGCAGGAAATTCAAATCAGAGTGAAGAGTATAAATTTACAACAAACGCATGGGAATATATCTGGATTGAGGCGGAGGATGCTGATACCATCACACCAGATTTTGAGATAATGAATGATACATCGGCTTCTAACAGTAAGTATATTTGGGTTCCTGAAGGGGTAGGTTGGCATCCAAAGAGGGGAGAAGCTATCTATACCATCCACATACATTCCCCCGGGAACTATGTTATCTGGGGTAGGATATTCGCCAATACGATAAGCAATAATTCTTTCTTCGTGCAGATGGATGACAGCCCTGATTATCTGTGGACAATCACACCCTCCAACTCATGGCAATGGGATGAAGTGAATCACTGGGGTAACGGCACGGAGACTGACCCTGAAATAGACCCTGTGATATTCACATTATCCGAAGGAGAACACACCTTAAGGATAAAACAGAGGGAAGATGGCACAAAACTCGATAAATTGCTTATTACTAATGATATAAAATATACGCCCTTTAACCCACCCTCTATTGTATCCTTCTCACCTGAAAACACCACGCTCACGCAATATGTGAACCGCACATATACATTCTCGGTCACCGTCAGTCAGCCGGTTTCAAACGCATGGTTCCTTGACGGCGAAGACCAGCACAACAACGCTCAATCCTGGACGCACACATGGGAACACACAGGCGTGCATAATGTCACATACATCGGAACGAACGAGAACGGAACTGTCTCCCTCACTTGGACGGTGAATGTGACCCTGAATGTAACTCCGCCTCCTTCGCTTCCCTCGCCAAACGAGACGCTTGTTTATATATCTCCATCATCCAAAGTAGTTAAGAGAGGAGAGCCTTTCAACATCAGCATATATGTTGAACCAGGTGAGGAAATAGCGGGAATGCAGGCAAACCTCATTTTTGACCCCTCATTCGTCCATGTTAACAGCGTCGCCGAGGGCGACTTGCTCAGAAATAGCGGCTTACCGACTTTCTTCATCTCCGGGAAAATAAATAATACGGCAGGTTTCGTGAAAGATATCGCTTGCACCATCTTGGGTAAGGGTAACGTGTCATCGCCGGGAACTTTCGCAATCATAAACATGACCGCAGGAAATCTCTCTGGAA